>VAOX01028448.1_pt1 | contig 21612 bp, 17 predicted proteins | sample 3393891 | NCBI WGS metagenome assembly VAOX01 (sample SAMN08290429, study PRJNA428436) | hydrothermal vent metagenome | isolation source: Deep-sea hydrothermal vent chimney | place: Indian Ocean: Southwest Indian Ridge | depth 2822 m m | reverse complement strand
TTAACAATAGTCGTGAACTCTTTAGCCGGTGCAAACCACTTTACCAATGCTTCGCGATCAGTCCATGCTTCATAAACATCTTGCTTGGAGTGTTTAAAGCTCCTATTCATTGTTAATGAAAAGTTCTCTATTGCTGCTGCGTTGGTATTCATGTCACTTCTCCTTTGGTGGTTTTATATTAACTACTTTAGTTTTAATCTGTTATTTATGCTTGCCGTTATGTCTTGTATTGCGCTTTTTTTTATTATTATCTAAATAACTCGCCAAGGAATCCAATTGCGATTCCCAGAATTCACGGTAGAAATGAATCCAGTCAGAGGCGGTTTCTAATGGCCCAGCATTTAATTCGCAACGACGAATACGGCCGTCTTTATGTCGTTGTAATAACCCTGCTTTTTCTAATACACCGAGATGTTTTGATATTGCGGGTAACGACATATCAAAAGGTTCGGCTAATTCAGTAACAACAGCATCCCCGGTTGCTAAGCGCGCCAAGATTGCGCGTCGAGTACTATCCGACAGCGCATGAAATATGCGATCTAATTTAAATTCTTGAGAATTACTATACTTAACCATATGGTTAAATATAGTCAATATTGGTAAGCTTGTCAAATTTTGTGTTACTATTTTTTTATGAACTTTAAGAATTAGTACGGAATAAAGAATTTAAGTGTCAATAACTAACCATAAACAGCTAGGGTTAGGACACGGAATCGGGATAGCCCTATCAAGACCGTGTGCCGCAGGAAGCGGCACCCGAGCATGCCATGGATGGCAAGGTTTTGCGCGTCTTGATAGGGCTATCCCGGTTTCGGGGCCGAATTTCAACTACAAATCTAACAAAATTTGAAATATTATCAGCTCCTACATTTTGAAGGAATTCTAATATTCCTTCGTAAGATTAGTATCTAGATTGCACCATTAGCTTTAAAACATAGCTGTCGATTATGTTTTAAATTCATTTCTATAATAATAACGAAACAGCAGTTAATTGATTTATAAAATACTGTCAACTTGCGGTGTCTTCATTAAAACTTCGCCACACTTACGACACGCATAATTAGCTGTACCGCGTACAACTTGGTTATGTCGTTTGGTAGTAAATTGGTAGGTATCGCAGGAACAGTGATAGTCAATGCGTTTGTGTTGCCGGGTTGGGATTCCCGTTAAATCATAATTACCGGTCGCTTTGGCAACAACACCAAATAACTGCATAATTGATTTCCATTCAGCGCCATGCGGCCGGATACGGTGAAGCCCGTAAAGCTCATCTGAAATATAATGCGCAACTTCATGCGGAATGGTATCCGATAAGCTGTCATTATAATATTTTGAAAATAAATGCGGGTTATAACGAATGTATTTTTTTCTGGCTTTAACACAATACATTCCCGAGGCACGACCGGATAAATCAAAAAACACTGGGATAGCCTTAAACTCACGATCATAGAATCGACTGGCACGTTGTATAAATGACAACGTGACCTCAACAACCTGTTGTTGTTGCTGCTGTGTAATGGGTTCAATAATCATGACACGCGACTAGCCTCTGTTTGAATATACGTTTTACCTTTATAAAAACGCACAACTTGCGTAAACAGAAGCGCTGTTATCAACATGAGTACGGTAAAAAATAAATAGTAATCTGCTCCTTCTAGTTTACTACTACCGTCCTCATTTTGGATAATAAAATTGACCATACTGGTAAATAAGTTACCTAAGGCGATTGATAAAAAGAACATTGCCATTACTAATGACTTCATCTTGGTTGGGGCTTGAGTATATGAGAACTCTAAACAGGTTATCGAGACCATCACTTCAGCCGACGTTATAATTAAAAATGCCAATAATTGCCAGCCTATATGCGGTGTTTGTCCCGCATCAATAGCGTACTGAATTCCAGTTGATATTACAAAGGCGAACACGGTTATAAATAATCCTATCGAGATTTTTCGTAATGGTGTTAACGTCCAATACTTATTCAGCAATGGGTACACAACGTATGAAAAAAATGGAATCAATACTAATATCAAAATGGGATTTGCCGCATTAATTTGAGATGGCAATACTTCGATACCAAATATTACCCGATCCATCTTCATCGCTTGTAATACCCAGGCCGACACAGTTTGTTCGAATAAGGACCAGAACATTACAATAAATAAGTACACAATGGCCAAACGGCCTAAAATTCGCAAGCCGTGCTTACTCAAGGTTTCTCGAAAAAAACTCATGCCCGAGGCGGGAATATGCACAAAGCGATGACGGCCAGACCAGAATATAATTGTTGCCAGTGCCATCAATAGTCCGGGCACCGCAAATGCAACCGAGGCATTGTAATTCTCCAACAACCACGGAATTAATAAAATTGAAATAAACGCACCTAGATTAATTGAAAAATAAAACCAGGCAAATGCCTTTGATAATAACGTGGCGTTACTGCTACCAAATTGGTCCCCAAGGTGGGCACTAACACACGGTTTAATTCCTCCTGAGCCTAGTGCGATTAACGCTAAACCAATAACCAAACCCATCCGGGTTTGATCCAGTGCTAACGCGATGTGACCAAAACAATATATTATGGATAGTAAAATAATCGTGCTGTACTTACCGAGTAGGCTATCGCTTAAAATCGCGCCAATGAACGGCGTAAAATACACTGAAGCCGCAAACAAGTGAAACCAAGCCTTAGCTTCGTCATTACTCATCACATCAACGACGCCATCGGCCGTCATTAAATACTGTGTCATGAACACAACCAGAATAGCCTTCATGCCATAATAACTAAAACGCTCAGCCACTTCATTGGCGATGATAAAGGGAATGCCGCGTGGCATAGAAGAACTAGGAAGTGGAGCTGTATAATATTTAGACATATTAAATTTATTGCTTATTGTTATATCTCTAAGTAAAGCTGATTTAATTCATGCCGATAGTAATTTTTATTGCTTTTAACACAAAAAATACCCGTATATAGGTATATTGTAATTATTCACACTTTTTATTGTTTCTGTCACCTTTTAAAGTAAAAAAAATTCGATATAATAATTCACTACATTATTGACTGGGTGCAAGGATATGCTAACTAACACAATAAACAAAAGATCAATCCAACAACCAAACCTGACACTGAGTTTGATGCCGGGTATCGTTACCCTTGGTCGTGCTAAAGACAACAAAATCACTATTAATGAAGAGCTTGTGAGTAAATACCATGCCAGAATATTTACCTACTTCCAAGCATCCTATATTGAAGATTTAGGAAGCACTAATGGAACATTTGTTAATGGTAAACGCATCGGAACTCACATCCTACATCCCGGTGATACTGTATTACTCGGCAAGTACATCATTCAAATTGAAATAAAATAATACGACAAAAAAAAACCTGTCGTTAAACAGGTTTTTTATAGGACTAAAAGCGTAATTAGTCCATTGTTACGTGTGTTGCTTGTGGACCTTTTGGTCCTTTTTCAACTTCAAAATTGACCGCTTGACCTTCATCCAATTTTTTATATCCTTCCGATTTTATTGCCGAAAAGTGTACAAACACATCGGCGCTGCCGTCATCCGGAGCGATAAAACCAAAACCTTTTGTATTGTTGAACCATTTAACAGTACCCGTCGCCATAAAAATTTTCCTTTATTTATTTAACTACAAATCATGCAGTGCAAATTAACAGGAGTAAATAGGTGAGGGACTTCTGTAAATTGCGAATTTAACATGTACCAAGTCGGAGACTACTCCAAGTACTTGCATAATTCTAGTTTTCAAAGAAAATTTTATAATTACCACAAATATTATAATTTAATTTGTTCGAGATTTATTCTATATGCTGGCTCGTTAAATATTCTTCATAACTACCGTCGTATTGCACAATTTTTTCAGGTGTCATTTCAATAATTCGAGTCGCAACGGATGATACGAACTCGCGATCGTGACTCACAAAAAGTAAGGTACCCGGATAATTTTCAAGTGCAGTATTCAATGACTCAATGGATTCCATATCAAGATGATTGGTCGGTTCATCCATGACTAAGATGTTATCTTTTTGTAGCATTAATTTTCCGAACAACATTCGGCCCTGCTCTCCACCGGATATCACTTTTACAGACTTATTAATATCGTCTTGTCCAAACAACATTTTGCCAAGAGTGCCGCGAATGACTTGCTCGTCGTCTTTTTCTTGTTTCCACTGATACAACCAATCGTATAAATTGGTGTCATCTGCAAAATCATCGGAATGATCTTGAGCAAAATAACCGACAGTGGAATTTTCAGACCAGCCAACCTTGCCTTTATTTGTCTCGAGTTCACCAACTAAACAACGCAATAAGGTCGTTTTGCCAATACCATTGGGTCCAATAATGGCAATGCGCTCACCAACATCAACATTTAAATCAAGACCGCTAAATACGTCATTATCTTCAAAGGATTTACTAATACCTTCAACTTCCAATGCCCGGCGGTACAATTGTTTATCTTGCTCAAATCGAATAAAAGGATTTACCCGGCTTGATACTTTAATATCATCTAATTTAATTTTGTCCATTTGTTTCGCGCGTGAAGTTGCTTGTTTAGCTTTAGACGCATTAGCCGAAAATCGACTCACGAAAGCTTGTAACTCTGCAATCTGAGCTTTTTTCTTGGCATTACTAGAATATAACTGCTCACGTGCCTGGGTTGCTGCGATCATGTACTCGTCGTAATTACCAGGATAAACGCGTAATTCACCGTAATCCAAATCAGCCATATGCGTACAGACACTGTTTAAAAAGTGTCGATCATGAGAAATAATAATCATGGTGCTATTTCGATCATTTAAAACGTTTTCTAACCAGCGAATGGTATTGATATCAAGGTTATTGGTGGGTTCGTCGAGCAGTAAAATATCAGGGTCGGCAAATAACACTTGGGCTAATAGTACCCGTAGTTTCCAGCCCGGTGCCACTGAACTCATTAAGCCACTGTGCTGTTCAATTGGAATTTCTAATCCCAGTAATAATTCACCGGCACGCGCCTCGGCGGTATAACCGTCCATTTCCGCAAACTCCACTTCGAGTTCTGCTACCTTCATGCCTTCATCTTCACTCATGTCCGGTAAGGCATAGATGCGATCACGCTCTTTTTTCACTTCCCAGAGATTTTTGTGACCCATAATAACGGTGTCGATAACATTAAATTCTTCATAGGCAAACTGGTCCTGTCCGAGCACCGCAAACGTCTCATCTGCATCAAATGATACGGTACCCGTCGATTGCTCAAGCTCTCCCGACAGGATTTTCATAAAGGTCGATTTGCCGCAGCCGTTGGCTCCGATGAGACCATAGCGATTACTACCACCAAATTTTACAGAGATGTTTTCGAATAACGGTTTAGAACCAAATTGAATGGATATATTTGCAGTAGAAATCAATGTGTTAACTCCAGATGGATGGACAGGTATAAAAGCTGCGTATTGTCGCATAAATTAGCAATGACTAAAATAGCACAAAGATATTTAAGCTGATTTGAATAAAAAAGCATTAGCCCTAAGCTATTTGCAGCTTAAACCGAGCAAATACCTTTAGTAATTGGGAGGGTATTTGGGCAGTCTTAGAACAAAACTGAAGCTAAAACAACTAGCTGGAGGTTGCTGTATAGCCCTTTATTTAGAGGCTAAATTTATGCTCATTAGAGCCATACACATGCCCTACCCAGTTTAGTCAAATTCAATTAAACCGACACAAATGGCTGCATATATACATTTTATCGTAATAAAGTGGTATTGATTCGTATTTCAGCAAAATTTCTATCCTAAATATTCTCAATCAAGTAATATCAATAATCAATGAAATTAAGCATCCTGTTCTAAACAGTTATCAATGTATATAAGTAAATATCGATGAATATGGTCGATAAACATAATCGATAAAAATGGAGTATTCGAAAGTGATTAAAACTATCAATAAAATTATTGTTGCCAATCTAGTAACATTTGCCACTATAACTGCCTGTTATGCTGCTGAAGAGAAAAAACCCAGCAGTGATAAAGCAGCCGCCAGCATGACCAGCGGCATGAAGCAAACAAAAACAAAGGAATTAATCACAGGAACTGTAAAAGAAACAATGAATGCGGGTGGTTATACCTATATGTCATTCGTCGTTAATGGTGAAGCGCGATGGGTTGCAGGACCTAAAACGTTTGTTAAAGCAGGCAGTACCGTCAGTATCGTACCGCCAATGTCAATGCCGAACTTTAAAAGTGCGGCTTTAAAACGTGAATTTAAAATGATTTATTTCACCAGCAAAATTATCACTGGCAAAATTGATATTATGAAACCCGGTAAAATGACCAATACCATGCCAGAATTAGCAAAAGCCGGTGCCACGGATCCCCATGCCGGTATGGATATGAGCAAAACGGCTACGACCCCAGCAGCAGATTCAATCATTCCAAATGATCGTGTCAAAACGGCTGCCAAACAATCGCACCCCATTAAAGGCATCAAAAAAGTTGACGATGGTAAAACCATTAGTGATGTCCTCAAACAAAAGAAAGAACTTGCAGGTAAGTCAGTAAAAATTCGTGGTCAAGTGATAAAATATACTTCAGAAGTCATGAATAAAAACTGGATTCATATCAAAGACAGTAGCACCGGTGACGACTTAACGATTACTACCAGCGGTAGTGCTAAAGTCGGTGATACTATTATTGTTGATGGTAAAATTGCAGTTAATAAAGATTTTGGCTATGGTTATATCTATCCTGTTATCGTAGAAGATGCTAAATTAACTATCGAAAAATAGAACTACAATAAATTTTTGGCACTACTATCCGAGATATTACTGTCACTATTTATAAATTATTAGATTCAATATTAGAATAATAATTGTTATACTAATAATAATTTAAAGCCAGGGTTTACTCTGGCTTTTTTATTTTAACAAAAATCCAATAAACACTATGCATGAAGCCCGAGAAATTTTAAAGAATACTTTTGGTTATTCCGAATTTCGACACCACCAAGCCGACATTATTAGTGCATTATTACAAAATAAAGACGCACTAGTGTTAATGCCAACTGGCGGTGGTAAATCACTATGTTACCAAATACCAAGCTTGGTTCGAGCAGGAACAGGAGTGGTAATTTCTCCGCTCATTGCTTTAATGCATGACCAAGTTGAAGCCTTAAAACAAACCGGCATTAACGCCGTTTTTATTAACTCGAGTCAAGACAGTGCGACACAAAATCAAATTACTCGAGATTTAATGGCGGGTAAGATCGATATTTTATATATTTCTCCCGAACGCCTGTTGCTCGACCGAACATTAAATTTACTCAGTAATATTCAAATATCGTTATTTGCCATTGACGAAGCGCATTGTGTATCGCAATGGGGCCATGACTTTCGAAAAGAATATCAACAGCTCAGTATTTTGCACCAACGGTTTCCAAGTGTGCCACGGGTGGCATTAACGGCAACTGCCGATCAACGCACACGTGATGAAATCATCACGCAGTTACAGCTGCAAAATGCTGAAATATTTATCAATAGTTTTGATCGACCCAATATTCGTTACACCATTAGCGAAGGTCAAAATTCACGAGATCGACTTTGGCAGTTTTTAGAACAACATCATGCCGAAGATGCCGGCATTGTGTATTGTTTATCTCGAAAAAAAGTCGAACAAACAGCCGAATGGTTAGCCCATAAAGGACGTAATGCTCTAGCCTATCATGCAGGCTTGCCTGCGGCAGTGCGACAAAACAACCAACAACGCTTCTTACGTGAAAGTGGCGTTATTGTAGTAGCCACAATTGCTTTTGGCATGGGCATTGACAAACCCGATGTGCGTTTTGTTGCGCACTTATCGTTACCCAAAAGTATCGAAGCCTACTACCAAGAAACCGGACGTGCCGGTCGCGATGGCGCACCCGCCAATGCCTGGATGTCATATGGTTTGCAGGATGTCATATTCTTACGACAGATGATGCAAGAGTCAGATGGCAATGAGCAATACAAACGTGTTACCCACCATAAGCTCGATGCCATGTTAGGATTATGTGAAGCAACCCAATGCCGTCGACAAACCTTATTAGGTTACTTTGAGGAACAGTTACCTAAACCCTGTGGTAATTGTGACAATTGTTTAACCCCGCCCCAAACCTGGGACGGTACCGTCGCCGCGCAAAAAGCCATGTCGTGCATCATTCGAACCGAGCAACGGTTTGGTGTTAATTATTTAATTGATGTTTTACTTGGTAAAGATAACGATCGAATACGCAGTTTTCAGCATGATAAAGTCTCGACTTTTGGTATCGGCACAGAGCTAAATGCAACCGAATGGCGTGGTGTATTTCGTCAATTAATTTCATTAGGCTACATCAGTGTAGACTTGAACGGCTTTGGCTCTTTATTATTAACCGAACAAGCTCGGCCGCTACTGCGTAGCGAAATATCACTTGAATTGCGTCAACAACAAAAAGCCGATAAAAAACCATCGAGTAAGTCGACAAGCTCAAATAAATCAACGTTAAAAGATGCCGACGAAGCATTATTTTTGGCCCTACGCGAACAACGTTCACGGCTCGCAAAAGAACTATCGGTACCACCCTATATTATTTTCCATGACTCAACTCTCATCGACATGGCGAAACAACGCCCAACATCATTAAACGACATGTTATTGATTTCTGGGGTTGGCGAAAAGAAACTCGAAAAATTTGGTCCCGAATTTCTTGACGTGATTTTGGATAACCCCTTACCCGAATTACTCATTAATAATTTAAGTGTCTCCATTAACAACACCTTATTTCACTTTCAAAATTGCAGTAATATCGATGAATTAGCAAGCCAACGAAATTTAAAAACCAGTACTATTTATTCTCACTTATCAGACGCAATCGAAATGGGATTGCTCGACGTCCGTAATGTTGTACAACTCGAAGATTCAGAGTTTAACGAAATACTAAACGCCTTTGATTTGTTTTCTGAAGATAATCAGAAATTAAAACCAGTGTACGAAGCACTCAATGAAGAATACGAGTACGAAATATTACGTTGCGTGCAAGCCAGCTTATAATTACCGCTATTTTATTTTTTTGATTTTTATCGCCAATAAGCTATTGATGAAAGTTGATAGCCACCTATACTAATTAAATCACCGAATCAAAATAAGTTTACTAAATACTCTAACGTATTAATAGTAAACTCTTTTTTAATTCTCACTAAAATAATATGGAAATACTAAACTAAGTTGGTCAACTATGTCAGCGTCTCAAGAAATTACCCAACAAGAAGTAGAGAAACTACTTAAGGGAATTAAGATTCCCTCTCCACCCCAAATTATTGCCGACTTACAAATGGAAATGAGTATGCCGGACCCCGATCTAAATGAATTAACTAATTTAATAAGCAAAGACGTCGGTTTATCCGGCGCTATTATAAAAACCGTGAATTCACCGTTTTACGGTAATAAAGACATTAGCTCAATATCAAAAGCTGTAATGATGCTCGGTATGAAAACCGTAATGAATATCGTTAATACACTCTGTCTCAGAACTACCGTGGCTGAACCCTCGGTTGAAAACGAAGAAAAATTTAAGATGTTAACTAAATTTTGGGACTCCGCTACCGATGTTGCACAATGTTGTCAATTAGTCTCGAAAAAAATTAATTTTAAACCTGAAAACCAAGCCTATATGGTTGGTTTATTTCATAACGCCGGTATTCCATTACTGATGGAACGCTATGAAAATTATCCTGATATTATGATTCAGTCTTATTCACAACAGGGACAAAGAATAGTTGATATTGAAAATGAATTACTAAAAACAAACCACGCGGTACTAAGCTTTTATACTGCAAAATCGTGGAAATTACCCAAGGTATTATGCAACGTTATTGCTAGCCATCATGACGGAACCAGGGTATTTGAAGATAAAATAAATAACCTAAGCTCGGACGAACGTATTTTATCGGCGATTTTAATGTTAGCCCAACATATTGCTGCCTTATATCGCATACTCGGAAATCAAGAAACGGATTTCGAATGGGATACAAATCGTGCAGGTGTAATTGATTACCTAGGGTTAAGTGAATATGATTTTGATGATTTAATCAGTTACACCAACGAACAAGGTATTGGCGTTCAATCGTATTTTAATTAAATACATTTATATAATTTAACACCATTCTCGCCATTGTTGAATTATTGGAAAATACAGAGCCATTTTAACGTCTCGACTATCCAGTAGTTTCATGGCCTGAGCATAACGCTGTAACTGTGGTTCGTAACGTTGCTGTTCACTCTCTAGGAATTGTTCTAAGCCACCGCCTTGATGCCCCCCGGTTTTATAATCAATCACCCAGCGTGTATCGTGCTCATCGATAAAGGTACGGTCAATGATCATGTGTCTAACATCATTATCGATCACTGCCGTAATTTTATATTCAGATTGTGCTTCTCGATGTTCATTGGATAAAATCCATCGACCACGTGAATCTTCAAAAGTGTTCTTTACCGACGTTAACACGCGTTGAACCGCTGGTTTTAACTGTTCATCTACCACACCAAGACGCTTAAGCATTATTTCACTGCTTTTAATAATTTTATCAGACTCTATTGCTAGGTCCAATAAACTAATATCGCAATTTGAATATTGTTCAAGCAAACGATGTACCACCGAACCGATGTGTAATGCGCTTTCACTCGCCCAGTCAAACTCTAATACTAGCTCTTCAGTTTCACGCTCAGAGCTGGGTTGCGTAATAATAATATCCGCCGGTGGTAGTGGGCAGCTCCAGCTTTTAATTAAACGTGTGCGTGAGATATTCTTAAACTGAATTATTTTTTCAGGATTGTTATCAACCGTATTATTATCACTTTGTTCTTCACTGTTACTATCAGGCGTGGTAATAATATTTGATTGTTGAAGTTGATGCTCACTAACATATTGATGTTTTGTAATTGGCCATAGTTGAGCTAATAAACTACTACCCGCCGGGTCGGACATTCTACCATCTGGTTTAACATTAACATGTCCTAACAAATGTAAGTTTTTCTTAGCTCGTGTCACGGCAACATACAACAAGCGCCCTACTTCATACGCTATTTTTTCTTGCTCAAGATATTTTAAGTATTCTGTGGTTTTGTTAGTTTTATCCCAAGCGGTTTTAATTGGACCAAAAACTAATTCTGGTGTGCCACTTTGGCTGGTACGCTCACACCAATACAGTAACTGCGATTTATCACTTGCCGATATTTTACCTATTCCCGGAATAATCACTGTTTCAAACTCCAAACCTTTGGATTTATGAATTGTCATTAACTGCAATTGATCACTGGCCTTAATATCCGCCAAAGCAAACAATTTTTTACAATGCTTTTCTAATGACTCTGAATCCAACAGTTCTTTCTTGGAATCAAGTGATTCTAATAATTGAAAGTAAACTTCAGCATCTGCTAATTTTGTATCCGATGAACAACATGCGGGTCCACCCAATGCCTGCCATACTCCTTCAATCCAGCCACGAAGATTTTTTCGTTGACTATTTTTAAGACTCACCTCAAGCAACGGTAACACTCGCTGCAAGCGCTGCTGCCCATCCTGACTCAATTTCGTAATCAGCGATTTGGTATTTAAACAATCATAAACAGTGCGACTTGAATTCTCAAATGTTAAAAAATGAATATCATTCAGCGTTAAACCAATAAAGGGTGAACGTAATAATGCCAACCAAGAAATACGATCGGCTAAATGCAATAATGATTTTGTTAATGACAATAGATCTTGAATTACAGGTTGCGTATTTAATAAATCAATTTCGACAGCTTGAAAGGAAATTTTCTGTTGGTTTAATGAGGATACAATGTCAGACAAATGAGATTTGTTACGACACAACACCGCTATTCGACCATCTGGATTCGATTGCTGATGTTGCTGAATTAACGAAAGAACCAATTCAGCTTCCTGTGCATCATCTCGGTTAAATAATGGATGTAACTGCACAGCACTATGTTCATGCTCCTGCTTAAATGCATCAAACTCAGTGTAACTCACCGCGCCAGAAGTTTTGTCGTTATTTTTAGGGAAAATTGCTGGAAAATTGAGATTCACCCAATCGATAATCGGTTTTTGAGAACGAAAATTAACGGTTAAATTTAAAGCTTCCAATGCCACATCGCCAACACCGTTATTCCATGCTTGAATAAACAAGCCAACTTCAGCTTCACGAAACCGATATATTGACTGCATCGGATCGCCGACTAAAAATAAAGTTCGACCATCATCCGATTGCCAACCACTGGTTAATTGAATAAATAAATCAAATTGATTTTGTGAGGTATCTTGAAACTCATCAACTAATAAATGTTTTAACTGATAATCCATCCGCAATGATAGATCAGTGGGTTGCTCGCTGTCACCTAGAGCCCGTTTTGCAGCCAATAACATTTCAATAAAATCAACCTGACCGTGATTACTAAAAACACGGCGAAGTTGCGCGGCAGAAAATAATAAAATTTTGAATAGTGATTCGAGTATTTGCCACTCATCATCCGAATAATTAAAATTAGGTATTATACGAAGAAAGGCTAATCGTTGTTCAAATAGCGGTTCATTAAATAATTCGTCCAACAATTCTTGAAACTGTTTCTTTTGAGCCTTAAATACGGTTTTTTGCTCCGCATCTTCAGCATCTGTCGCAGCCAGAAAACCTATTTTTTTATTGACTCCTTTAGGTTTTCGCCAACAATTATCATTGGTTAATAATAATTCCACTATTCCAAGCCACTGCGGTAAAAACTCAATTGAGGGTTCGGGTAATTCTTGCAGTTCAAGACAGGCTTTAATTGGCGAGTCCATTGGCGCAAATTCAGCTGCAAACCGAATTAAACCGGGTAATTGTTTTTCGATAATATTCGGTATCGCATCGTATAGACTCGCTAAAGCATCTTCTACAATACGGTACAACACTGGTTCAATCTCATCACGGCGCAATTGAGGATTTTTTAAATCGGCAACATGGCGTAACCATTGATCGCGCCTCGCCAGCATCGCTGCAATTAACGTTTGTACTTTATCCATGCGATTATCTTGATGCTCTAACAAGTTAGCCAAAGCATCCGATGCCCATTCAAAATCAGCGTCAGTGGATTCCAGGTACGTTAACGTTTCAAGAGCAGCTTCAAAGTATAAATTAGTCGCGTCGTCAATAATACCCGGGATAGCACCAAATTCAGATAATAATGGTAGTTGCCGTGCTAGTTCAGTACACAGTGAATCAATGGTTTGTACCCGTAATCTACCCGTATGTTCCAATAAATTCCAATTATTTTTTGAATCTTGTTTAAGTGCTGCACGAGCCAGATGCCAGGTTTTTTTCTCATAATCGTCTGCTGGTTCTGACTCGGTTATTAATGCAAAATTTAAAGCAGCCAAAATTCGTTCACGCATTTCACCTGCTGCTTTGCGTGTAAAAGTAATAGCAATAATTTCTTCAGGTTTATTTATAATTGATAATAATTTTAAGTAGCGTTGCGTTAATAAACCCGTTTTCCCTGAACCTGCAGGAGCTTGTACGATGAATGAAACGTCCGCTTGCAAGGCTCGATCTCGTGCAACATTATCGGCTGGTTGTCTCGCATTACTCATTTACTCTTCACCTTGAAAATCAATATTCTGACTTGATCCATTTATTTCAATTAATTCATTAATGCGACATAACGGTGAAAGCTCACAGTATAGTTTTCGACAAGTAGCCAATCCCTCTTTTGGATCAACTTCAATGTGGGCATGTAAAAAATTATCGGCTAAGGTATTAAGCACTGTTTTCCAATCAGTTAACACCTGTGGCCAATTATCACTAGCCTCTTTTAACGCACCTTTGCGCTTGGGTGGTAAATTAGGAATTAGATCAGCTTGTTCGACCACGCCATTAAATTTCACTTCACCAGTTTTGATCTGGGCAAATAACACTGCGGATAATTCACCACCAGAGACCATACTGTAGAGCGGTAGTTGAGGATCATTAGGACGATCACCAAACCAATCGGTTGGCGACACCAGACCTGTTTTATAGTCAATCACCATTTGATCACCGTTCTCAAGCTCATCAACCCGATCAATAAATAAGTGTGCGTTGATGCCATTAACATCAATATTTAATTCACGTTCAATGTCAACAACTTTGAACGGCGCACGTTGCAACTCCAACGCCAACCAATACAGCATTAATTTTAATAGGCGTTGTTTTTCAATACGAGTGAAACAATCATTAAAGGTATCAGGAGACTTCACTTTCATTTCTTCAATGGCTTTTTCAATACAGTCATTGATAATTAATTCAAGCTCATCGGCCGACTTTGACTTGAGCTGTTGTTGATCGGTAATAACAGTCCAGAACAATTCTAATACAGCGTGTAATAAACTACCCCGTTTCATCGCGTCCAGACCCGGTTGAGACTGTCGCATGGGTTTTGCGTGTAACCTATTTTCAACAAATGCTCTAAATGGACACAATGATTGATTTTTAAATATTGAACTGCCACCCGATACTTTCTCAATACTCACAGTTGCAACAGCATCATCCGTGAGCTCCTCGAGTATCGCCTGTTGTTTAATGTGTTGCGGCCATGAGGGTGGATAATCGATGGCTAAATCCGATAAACTAGATTCTGGATAATGTCCAATTATTGGACTAACACGTAACTCCTGCGTACCATTTTTAGCAGGATAACTAAACACAACATTCGCTGCTGATATCTCCAGACGTTTCGTTATTTTTTTTGCAATAACTAACTCGCGTTCCCAACTCGCATGGGGCAACCCAAATTGTTTTTGCAAATGCATGGGGATAAACGGATTAGGTCGTGGTACCACGGGCCAAACTTCATCGTGTAAATTCATCACCCACAAATGATCAAAGTCCAAGCCAATACTTTCATATAACCCTAAAATTTGAATCGGTGCAGACTTCGACTGAATCTGAAATATTTTATCAGAAGCCAAGCGCTGCAAACACGTAACCGCTTCTTCAAATGTCATTTTATCCGTGACAGTTTGCAAACTAGCAAAACTTTGCAATAGGGCTTTCCACGCTTCAATCGTTTGATATTCTTCACTCGATATTGAACGACCGGTGCTCCAACCGGCGGAAATTAACCAACTAGTAAGCCACTCAGTCCACTGTTGGCTACCGGCTTTCGCCATGCACGATTTCTTCAATGTAATTAAATTCTTACTAATTTTTAACAGTGCCGGACAATAAAACGCGGTTTGTTGTTGAGCGCAATAATAGTGCAAAGTCTGTAACGACACTAGTGGTTCACCTAATTCACGTAACTGACGATCCAATAAGGCCCGTTGATTTTGCTCCTCGTTTGCGCCAGCAATATGCGGTGAACGTAATAAACTACTGACAACTTCAATGCTGGGTTTACCACGCACAAGACTAAGCAATTGAAATGCCAATTTAATAATTGAATATTCTGACAGCGCTACACCCATCGAAATATCCCAAGGTAAGGCCGGTACCGTCGGTGACTCTGTAACATTATTACTAACAGGTGCTATTTGCGTAGCGCTAGTCGTTGGCAAGAGTACCCGTTCTAAAGTATGGAGTAATATTGGGCGTATCAAACCGATTTCGGGAGCCACCAATGCAATACGATTGGACGTATTTTCTTCTAATAATTTTTTTGCCCAACAACAAAAATTATATATTTCATCACGAACATCGTTACATTGCAAACGAACAGCAAACTGCCCTTTTGTTTCTTGTCGTAACCACCGAACGTCACACGAGGATAATTTTAATTGCTCAAACAAACCTTGCATTTGTGGGGTAAGCTCATCAAAACCCAATAACAAAATTTCTCGGTTATTATTTAACGTGCTTAACCTGGAGTAAAAATCTAAAGAAGCCAGCTGAGCTGTAACTATCCAATTGTTAGTAATACAGCGGGTTTCAAATTCTGACGCCCAATAATGGAACGCTTTAGCATCATCGCTATTTTGATAATCGCTGTCATCATGACTTAATGTCCAATTCTGTAATAATCGCCAAGCATCACAAACCGACTTGGCAGTAGCACTGATCCGCAATAAACCATTACCATAGGAGCTCTGTTTTATAATACTTTCCCATGCTTGATACTCTTGTTCATGACTGAGTAGTATCGTATCAGATGATACCAGGCCATTGAGCATAGCAGTTTCCCAGCTTAGGATTAACCAATTGTTTATCGGCAATATATCTGGACTTGGCCATGCAGTTTTTTTATTGCTTAAACAAAATTGATCATATTTATCAATCAAAGTATTGGCCAAACGGTTGTTACCAGTTAATACCAGAGCCCCTCGGGTAAGGGCTTGTAAAATTTCCTGATGATTGATTAATTGTTCAGTAAGCATTTTTGTTAATTATAAGTCGAGTAAAATAAGTAGTATGCATGGAAATAATATTGTTGTGAAGATTATTAATTATACCTTTTTATCCTAAATATACTAAGTTATTTAACGATTTGAATAGTCTTAAAATATTAATTGACACTACTCAATTTTTGTACTGTAGTTAGTATTAATGTTGTGTTTAGGCTATAACAATTAGTAACAACAAATAAGCAAGAGGTACACAACACAGCGTCGCTCATGAATTTATATTTTAAAATGGCCTGTTTTGAGATTAAACTTGATCAAGGGTTGATTTAATTAAATTATCGAGTTCGCTTATTTTGAATGGTTTCCTAAGAACGGCATCACACCCGGCTAAAAAAGAATTATCCAAATATAAATCTGTTTTTTCCATGCCCCCACCTGAAATCATTATAACCTTTAGTTTCATATTTAATTTTTTTGTTTCTAACAAAAATTCAAAACCATCCATTTCAGGCATTAACATATCACATATGACCAAATCAAAATTATCATTTTTTATTAATGTTAAACCCTCTACAGCACGTGATACAGCGATAATTTGGTAATCCAACTGAGTCAGACCTAATTCAAGTAATTCTCGATAATCGTCATCATCTTCTATGATTAAAATTGAGTACACTACATCACCTTTTGTAATCAATAAATGCTACTGTTTCTATATTGGATATAAAATATATGCAAACGAACTCTTAAAATATTTGAAGTGTTTATGAGATACTATAATAGTATAGTAATTTTCTATTATTTTTGTACGTATAGGAGCAAAGTCAAGCCCTCCCAAAAAACGATATCACTTTAAATTGAAAATAGCTTAAATCTCGACAGTATTGATAAAAATGAATTAATCCCCATAATATAACTATTGAAATAATGAACAGGATGCGACCAAATGACTGCAATATCAGAGCTTCGTCAAGCGACACAAACAACTGAAGGTGATGGCGTTGCTGTACGACGATTAATGCCAGTCCAGGGATTTATGAATTTTGACCCTTTTGCGTTATGGGATGACTTTACCGTGCAACCAGCCAATGGTTTTCCGGATCATCCGCATCGCGGCTTTGAGGCCATTACCTATCTATTTTCGGGGTCGATGAATCATACCGATAATCTAGGTAATTCATCGACCGTCACCAGTGCTGGAGCACAACGTTTTACCGCTGGTAGTGGTCTAATACATTCTGAAATGCCAGCCTCACAAGGTCAAACCACCGGTATACAACTGTGGATCAATCTTCCAAAGCGTTTAAAATCCATTGCACCAGACTATCAACAAGTTGATGCTGCTGATATTCCAGAATCAAAATTTGAGCATGGCATGGTGCGCTTTATTGTTGGTCAGCACTCGCCTCTAAAACTGCAAACCGCAGTAGAATATCGTGACATCCAATTTAACAGTACCGGTGACTATGTAACCGACATTCCCGATACCTACCAAGGTTTTATTTACAGTGTTGCGGGCGATATCTCGGTTCAAAATAATACACTCAACATCGGTGATGCTTTATTTCTATCAGAAACGAAACAATTGACAATTACTGGTTCAAGCGATGCACGCGTTATGTTGTGTCTAGGACTACCCCATGGAGAGCAAATGCATCAACATGGTCCATATGTAGATTAACTAAAAAACGTTACAATAAAAAACAATTTAACTGCAGAAAAAAATTTGGAACTCTAAATTTGATTTAGAATCAAACTAAAAAAATAGAATATCAATACTGGTTTAAAAATGTCTATGCCATTTAATATCATAGGCTTTACGACGTTTTTCGCATTTATCCAGTATTTCATGTCGTTGTGCATCAGTTGCTGCACTCCATTGGGTTATTTCTGCTAACGAGCGAAAACAGCCTAAACAGTTATCATCTTCATTCAAACAACAATTACGGATACACGGCGAAGCTATCGTTAGTTTGGGGATATTCGAGTTTTTAACTATATCCGACATCAGTTTATTAGCATTTTATCTCGGTTATTCTGCTAGGGCTATTTCCCCTTCCTAAATGAGTCTAAATTGACTATTAGTTCATAATATAATTATAGCTATCAAAAAGTTATAAAAATGTTATAAATTAATATTTAAAGTCAGTAATATTATACTTAGCTATTATATAAAAGTTATTTCCCTTTTTTAATTACTTTTACAGGACAAATCCATGCGTTTTATCAGTTTATTAACTATCGGTTTATTCACCACTGTTGCTACCCAGACCATGGCTGCACCAGTACCTATTGACTCATCGGTATTCGATAGGGATGCGATATCCGACACAAAATACGGTATTGGCATTACATTTTCAGTAGCCCAACGCCCATTTGAGGGAGTTGACAATCAGCTCACTTCATTACCGTATTTATCTTTCCGATATAAAGATCTCTATGTGGAAGGCACGGATGTTGGTTTTAAACTTGTCGCTAAAGAAAAATACAGCTTGGATATTGTAGTGACGCCACGTTATTACGAAACACAACCATCATTTGCTAACAATGGCGAACTTGATGGTATCGATAAAACCAAACAAACTTTTTTTGCTGGTTTATCATCGCAATACCGATCAGATTTTGCAATTTACACCGTTCAACTGTTAAAAGACATCAAGGAAAGTGACGGCACTGAACTAGTCGCTACTATCAGTAAATCGTTTAAGGTTAGCAAGAGTCTAAGTTTGTCTCCGGCTCTCGGTTTCACTTGGCAAGATTCAAACCTGGTTGATCATTTTTATGGCGTTCAAGCAAATGAAGTAATTGCTAATCGTCCCCTGTATAAAGCACAATCAAGTCTGAATTATTATGCTTCTTTGACGACGGTATGGAGTATGACCAAACAAGTACAATTATTAGCGCAATTAAAATATGAAGTATTGGGTTCGGGAATTACACGTAGTCCGATTGTTAATGAAACGGCTATCACAAGTTATGTGCTAGGAACGGTATACCGATTTTAATTTAAATGACGGTAATCTAGAAATAATTGTATCTCCAAAGATTACCGTCATTTAATTATTTTACCCATAGGTGTAAATTACTTACGATATAAAATATGCTGTCTTCGAATTTAATGCGACCTCGTACATAGCAGCAACACCGCAAATATCGACCGGTACTTTCCACTCATCGTCATCAAACCCCATCATACCCAATGATGGTGAACAAATTTGAAATTTCACGCCACATTCCACAGCAAGTTCAATTTGTTCCTCTAAGGATGACATCTGTCCCTTCATGACATGATTAAAGAAAGTTCGTCCCAATCCTCCAAACGACATTTTAGATGGAGCTAAGCTTTCACTATTAGCAGGAAGCATCAAATTAATAAGTTTATGAGCGAACTTTTTACCTTTTAATTTTCTACCTTTTTTGATAACCGAGCAGCCCCAAAATGTAAAAAACATGGTCACTTCCATGCCCATACCAACAGCACCATTAGCCATAAAAAATGCGGCTACTGCTTTATCAAAATCCCCTGACAAGACAACAATAGACACTTTATTTTCGGGCACATTTTTTTTAACTTGAATTAACTCATCTTCTAATGTCGCTAGACGAGTACTTAAATCCAATTCAGAATAATCATTTTTTTCTATAACTGCTTGCATAATTTACACTCCTAATAACCTGTTAACGCGATTAGCTAGATTGCTTCTAAAGTTGATTGACAACATTCTTCGCTAATTTCTTCGATATAATGAGTAAAATACATTACTATTACATTAGGAAAAATATATATGAGATACAATAAGATTTAAATGTTTTTATTGATTGTTAGTCTAACTAACTAAATGAGTTTTAAGGCAATATATGACAAAACTTAAAGTCCTGGATTTACTTGAAGCAGTTCGGGTGTACGAAAGAAAAATTAATTTGGCACTGACTTATTCTGGTTTACGTATACCACAATACAAAGTTATTGATTTCTTAGACAAATCTGGCAAGATCACCGTATCGGATTTAAGTCGTCATATAAACGTGACTCGAGCAACTATCAGCGTATTAGTAAATGAATTAATTAAAGCCGGTATAGTTGAAAGTATAAAGAACAAATCAGACAAACGATCATTTTACATTAAATTAACTGAACGCGGAAAAATCCGTTTAACCGTCGCCCGTACGGAAGTATCACTCGTTGAAGAAAATATTTCTAATGGACTATCGCTTGAAATAATTGACTGTTTAAATAATTATTCTAGCGTTATTCGAGATTAAAGAAATCCAACATAATTTTATATTAACAAATACAGTTGTGGTTACTGCATTGCAATGGATATAAATCCAATCGGTAATAATATTTTAATAAAAACACTCTAATTTAAAAATAGATTATTGATGCCTAGATATAGTAATAACAAACCACCTGGGATAATTTGATTGAACTGCAGAATATTGATCACAATTTAGTGTAATTTATTTATAATTTTTATAGTTATTACACATATATTTTTAATTCCTTGCTATTATTACTCTATAAAATTAAAAAAAATAATAATACCGTTAACACAAATTGCTCTATTTTTGTACTTTGATCATACCTACCGGCTTGCAAATCATACCGAGGTTGAATACACACATTTAAAACTATTTATTTAGAATGACTCGGAAAGTAAGTCTTAATAAGCGTTTCAAAATTGTTGTTATTAGTGTTTCAACATTAATATTGCTTGTGGTCGCCTATACCCAAATTATTGTTAATCGGACAGTATATCATTCACTACAAACCAATTACCATTCCCAGCAATTAGAAGAAAAAATAAAAAGTATTAAATATTCAATCCAGGAGATTGAACGCAATATTTATCAGCAGACCATTAATTCTAATGGTTTACTCAAACAGTCTTTAATTGAAAACAATGCAATACTAAAAAACCAAATTATATCCTTAAATACATTGTGGAAAAGTGTCAATTTCGTTAAGTCTGACTTAATTAAAATATATCCTCACGACAATAATTCCGACATCCTAATTAGCCAACTGCAAAATGCCACTCAAATATTACGACAACAAACGACAGTATTTTTGATAGCCACCAGTTCGGTGCAAGCTAAATTTCCGGGTATGAAACTTTTAACGAAAAAACTATTACCCCTGAATCAAAAATTTATCGGACAAATAACAATTGCAATTGAAGTTAGTAAGACTTTTCAAAAAGAGTCAAACTATCAGGTGATTCGAACACTTCTAGAAAATAC
>VAOX01041902.1_pt1 | contig 21624 bp, 18 predicted proteins | sample 3393891 | NCBI WGS metagenome assembly VAOX01 (sample SAMN08290429, study PRJNA428436) | hydrothermal vent metagenome | isolation source: Deep-sea hydrothermal vent chimney | place: Indian Ocean: Southwest Indian Ridge | depth 2822 m m | reverse complement strand
TGGATTCTTTAGGATACTTATCATTATCATCAAAAAAACCATTAGAGAAATCGATAGGCTGATTATCACTATAAGATAACTTTTCAAACTTAATAGCTCGCCTGAAAAGTTCTTGAGCTTTAGAGAGGTTTTTTTCTACCCCCTGTCCTATTTCGTACATTTCACCTAATGTAACTAAGGATGAAATGCTACCAGCAGCAATCATTCTTCTATGATAATTAACTTTTTCTAGATCGGTTATTCTTTGGTTCTCATTTGCCAAATAGAATAAAACGCTGACTGTCAAAACTACAGACAACAAGGATACAAACAATGGTATTAATATTTTATTAAGCTTAACAATTAAATAATTCATCTGAGTAACTCGCAAAGTTGAAGTTAAAAGGTTTTATCTAAAACAACAAATCAAATGACATAGATAATACTAGTGGCTGTCGATCTCCTTCTATTGATTTATTAAAAAAACCAAACCGTCCCACATCACCATTATCGGCTTTCGGTGTAATTCTGGACATTTCAAACTTGACGTCCATCTTTGGGTTAATATCATAACGAAGTCCCAGAGATGTTGATTCTTGCATCAAACCGTATTTATTCTTATCTTTGCCCTTTTCGATACTCGCCATGGTTATATAGGGTATAAAGTCAGATATTTTATAACCAATGGTAATATACTGAGAAATTTGGTCAGAAAATAAATGTTGTACCGATGAATCCGATTCTCTTGTAACGTATTCTGAATACAATAGAAAATTACTCCAATTAATAATAAGCCCAACACTGCTAAATGCCATTCGTGCCCTTAAGATATTAAATTCTTCTGCATCAATAACATTGGTATAATGACCAATCCGAAATGTGACGTTATCCCCTGACAGACTTGTCTCGAACCCGACTAAATTATGTGATTTAAATCTAATTCTGTCACCAATTTTATTCGCGGGTATTGCTGTATTCACCGCACTGTCGTTAATGAACGAAGCAGATAAATTTTGATTGTTTTTTCCTGTTCCCATAAATACATCAAATGAATAAATACTATTAAAAAGTTCTGTTTGATATATAAATTCAAAACCATCAACTGATTTTACGAGCTTCACATTATACACTTCAAGTGGTGGCGCAACCCAAGGATAGGCATGGCCAATATCAATATAATTCGAAACCATAAAAAATGGTACCTTCAAACGACCAAATCGGTATGAAGTATTTTTACTGGCAGTATAGGTTGCATAAAACCAATCAGCGAAAGCCATAAACTCATCGCCACCTTCCATTAATACGGTGAGAGAGAAATCGATATTTTTATAAACTTCACTATTAAATTGTAATCCCGCATGACTTTTATCAGTAAAGTCGATGTAGTTATCTGCTACAAAATCGCCATAGATATCATCTTTTTGATTGGTATAACCTGCAAATAATGTCACGTATCCAGATACATCTATCTCACTAGCATTTACATTGAATATTAAAAAAAAATCTAAAAATATAACTGTTACTACAATCCGAACCATTTTAATCATATAAATTCCCCTAAAGAATTTGATTGTTATTTTGAAGATAAACACTTTTAAAATCGCTTATAACATTTTGTCAAACAATGCTATGCACGTTAGAACTTTGATATTATTTTTTTTATTATCCATATTGAACTTGCTTCATGCACGTTTAATGACAAACCTCCGACTAGACCTGATTTAAATAACTATATCATAATATTATTACACACAAATATTACAAGTGTATTAAAATAAAATTATTTTTAACACTTTCAAAAATTACAAGGACATAATAGATTTAACATTAATTTTTTTGTTTGGTGTAATTAAACAAATAGCTTTTGCATTGAGAAAAATAGAACTTTTTTAAATCATCGTAAATTTTAGTTAATTGCATTTTTTAGGCGTCATAAAAATTAATTTCAAACTAGTTCCAGCTGAGTACTTAACAGAATGGTACTATTTTCAATATCACTTTAAAAATCTATAAAGCAATGCATCAATTTTATTTAGAGGAATGTAATAAAATCAAACATGTAATAGGAAACCATACTTTTTTTGAAACCTGCACTATAAACATTTTAAGAATATAATTAGGTATTAATTACGTTATAATGGTCCAAATTATTTTAAATCAACTTACCTTAATTAATTCGAACGAAAACAATCGTTGAGGACTTACATGTTAGAAATAAATCAAAAAGCACCGGAATTTAAAGTTATTAATCAAAATAAAGAAGAAATTTCTTTATCCAATTATTTTAAAGAAAAAAATGTAGTCCTGTATTTTTACCCAAAAGATGATACTCCAGGATGTACCATTCAAGCTAATCAATTTACCTCACTCATTAGTGACTTTAACGACATTGATACTATCGTATTTGGTATAAGCAAAGATGACAGCCAAAGTCATACTAGTTTTATTGAAAAATTTAACCTTAAAATTGATTTATTAGCCGATATCGATGGCACACTATGTGAGCAATACGGTGTCTGGCAAGAAAAAGAGAAAAATGGTGTTAAGAAAATGGGGATAGTGCGTTCTACTTTTATAATTAATAAAGAAGGTAAACTCAAAGATGTTATGTATAACGTGACTCCAGACGGTCATGCACATACTATTTTAGATAAATTAAAAGCCTGATATTCTAGAATAAATTAACGCATAGTATTATCTATCAAAAAAATAAAAAATATCCGCGCCTTGAAACTCACCGTTTTCACCGATGATTTGCCACCGTTCGGATATTTGATACCGTACTTTAAAAGTATTAATGGCTTCGATTAAACCAACACCATAACTAATATAGAGTTTGGGCGATATATAACGCCCAACAACCAGTGAGGCTTGTTCACCAGCGTTACTACTGTCGATACTGACCTCGTCTATACCAAGGCTTTCACCAAGACTATTTACAATTTCATTACCACTGCTTAAACTAAGTAATAAAACTGCTTTTGATACCATATTACCTTCATCTTTTGAATTATCTTCTAGTGGACGACCTAATACTAAGTAGGACAATGCCTCTGTTTGGCCCATGGTTGGAATAGAGAATAATTCAACTTTAGGAAAATAAAGACTGCCTCGAATTTTAAGACCCGTAGTTATTTCACCGACTTTGCGAATTGCGCGTAGATCAAGACCGGGATTAGTTAATGGGCCACCAGTAAAGAGTAAGCGCCCATCGGTTACATCTAGATTTTGGCCATAGGCTGTATAGTTACCTTTAGCCACTAGTATTTCTCCAACTGCTTTTGTTGGAATACCAAGCTCATCTTGTAATTTTAATTGCCCATCTAATCTCCCTTCAAAACCAAAGCCTTTAAATGTAACCTTTTTTCCAAGAGATACTTTTAACTTAGTTGAGACAGACCAATTATTGACTTGTTGTTTGTCTAATTTCCCTATCACAACGTCAGGTGATGTTTGAGAAGCTTGAGTGAAATTTTTAGCTTGAATTTTAGCAACAGGCAGATGTACATTTCCGGAAATAGTAATATTTTTATTTTTCGATATTAATTTGATTTTTGGTGATATAGCAATATTTGCTTCGGGAATAGCGGCGACTTCAAAAGCATTACCTGTAATAGTCATTGCACTTGGCCAACCGGCTTTATCATCTAGTAAAACATTACCAAGAATCTGTATATCGCCACTTCCAGAGCGAGCATCAAGCTTATAAGTTATTTTTTTTAATCCAACATTATTACTTTTAAATTCAATATCCTTAATTTGCAATCCAAGTTGAGGAATTTTGAAACTACCATTATTAATTTTAGCGTGAAGGTTGATTCTTGGTTGCTCTATAGTACCCTTGGCATTGAGTGACAGATCAAATGCGCCTTTAAAATCTTGCATTACTGGAAGCATAGCTTCAATGATTCGGGGATCATTCATCGACATACTGAAGTCTGCATTAATTTTTTGTGTATGACTATTAATACTATTAATTTTGAGTCCTGGTAGTTTTAAGTCAAGCTTTACATTGTCAGCATTATTAGTGGTGATATAAACATTAACTCCCAGGCCTGCTGAGTCAAGTGCCATTTCAGCATTCACTGCGCGGTAATACCAGCGTTCAAACTGACCATCAAGTAATGGATAAGTTAAATATCCTGAAGTAAATTTAATTTCTGCATGAGAAGGAGCAGTAGATTTGCTATTAAAATTGAAATTCGCTGATGCATCTGCATGACCATTAAGCTTTATTCCATTAGGCAACCAGTTATTGACAAGTTTTAAAGGGATTTTGGTTAGATTAAAAGAAGATTTTATTTCATTTTCTGCTAAACGGACGTTACCACATATTTTTGATATCGTATTTTTAAAACATAATAACTTCACTTCTAAATTTCTATTTTCAATTACTATTTCTGCTTGTCTCTTAAGATGCCAGTTATCATATTCATTGCTAATAATATTCGCTTGCGTTATATAACCTTGCCAGCCATTGACACTTGGCTTCCCTTTGAGTACTACGTTTGCAGTTACCATCGGTGACACTACTGTTGCTTTTAGTCCATTGTTATCAGTATGAATATCGACTGAACTAAGATCATAATCAGCTATACTAATACCCTGCGCTGACAGTAAAATATCCATTTTTTTCCAGTTAAAAAAATCAAGCCCAATATTTGCATTAATGTTAGATACTTTATAATTGGGTATTTGTAAGTTAACCGCATTTAATTTCATTTTGATATACGGTTTTGTTGAATTGCCACTTAAGAATCCATTAGCATGGAGCTTGCCTTTACCTCCAGGGTACAATTCAGAAAAATTATTGCTTGCTATATCTAAAGTTAAGTTAAATGTTGACTCGAGTCGACCACCAATTTTAATCCTAGATTTTCCGGAAAACAGCTTGAGCGCATTAAAATCTAAGCCGTTATTATACCAGTTGATCGAGCCACTACCAGAAATGGGATGATCGCGTAACTGCCCCCCTAATCTTGTAATTTCTGTATTTACTTGTAGTTTATTGTTGATTACTTTTCCGCTATTGGTCAGCGATGCTCGAATCTGGCCCGGCCACATTTTTGATAACCTCACTGGATTAATATCACGCAAGACAATTTCAGACTGCCACGATAAATTGGGAGTCCAGTTTACTTTACCGCTGGCATTGAGCGTTCCTGTTTTTATTCTATTGAATGTTGAACTAGCACTTGCTTGTTGTAACTCGGACAGAGCCAATGATTTTATAACTAATCCTGTATCAGTCGCATTGCCAGTTAGACTAGCAAATAACAGATAATCTGGTGCTATCGTTAATGGCTGTTTGGCTGCTAGCTCTAACTTGAAATTATCAAGCCCCCCCTTAACCCAGGCACTCCCTACGCTGCTTGTTAAAACAGGATCAGAATTTAACGGCCATCGTAAATTTGACCAGTTCAGTGCCAGTGCTATATCACCAGGGAATTGTTCGGCAAGTAACCAATCGCCTCTCACTGTTAGCTTGCTATTATTCGTAACCGAATTTAAGGTTATGTTATTAATTTTTATGTGATTATTTTTAAGACGTTGAAGTTCAAAATTACTTGATAACACGCCATATTTTGGATGTTGAATTCCTGTGATACCTTTTACGATTGCAGTTGTTCTATCACCAGAAGCTTTAACTTTTAAATTTCCCTTAAATTCAGGCCATTCAGTTGTTATCAACGCGGGATTGTATTTCTCTACATTTAACTCCGTGTGCCAGTTAACTTTTGTTAATACATCTGTTATTTTTGTTGTTAGATTAAATTTAATCGCGCCGCTAACTTGATGCTTAATATTAACTTCACTTACATTACCTTGAATCGTTCCGGAACCTTTAATTGTGGTGTTTGCACGGGTTATCCCTGACCAGTTTAATTTTAAATTGTGCTCATAACTGGCCACAGGATTAATCACACCATTGATATTAACAGTATATTTATCACCAACAATATCAAAATATTTAATATTAACTTCATCTAGGAATGTACGAGCCCTAAGTTTAACTTGTTTAAAATGTAAGACTTGCTCTGATTGAGTAAGCAACACATTATTTATAAGCAATTCATTTAAATTCATCCGCCACGGTAAAATAATATTCGGTAATTGTATTTTTTTATTGTTCTCGACCGATGTTGAGGTAGAGTCGTTTGAAGTTAATAAGGTAACACTTAGTGTTTCTAACTGCAGTGATTCGATGCTTATTATTGCAAACAACAAATCACTAACAGACCAATTTAATGTCATTTCATCGATTTTGATAACAACAATATCATTTTTATATTGTATAGCACTAATTTTAACTGGACCTATAATGCTACCTTCGATTCCTTGATGACTTAAGCCCTTAGGTAAATAAGGTTCGACTTGATGCACAACATATTGCAAACCAGACTGTGATGTAACGAGCCAACTAAAACATACTACAACAATAATCAGTATTGTAATAACAGTAATTAAACTGTATTTTAATCTTGCTTTAATCATAAATCAGGTCCGATTGTTATGTGCAACCGCCAAGGACGATTTTCACTGCTTAGTGCATTTGCAATATCAATCCGTATTGGACCAATAGGCGATTTCCAACGTAAGCCAAAACCTGCACCACGTACTAATTTATCATCGAGATCATTTATTGCATTACCGGCATCGATAAACATGGCTGCTCCCCATTGGCGTGTAAAACTGTGTTCAAACTCAAGAGTACCTACCATTAAATATTTACCACCAATGACGACTCCCTCGTTATTTACCGGTCCAAGTGATTCAAAACCATAACCACGAACACTACTCGCACCACCTGCAAAAAATCGTAATGATTTTGGTAAGTCATTCACATCGTCTACCCAGGTGCTACCTAATCGTCCATATGCAATTAATCTATTTGATGTTCCAAGTGGTGTTATTCCCTTTAAACTACCCTGTGATTGGAAAAAACTGGTATCAGAAAACCAATTATCACTAGCACCTCTAAAGTTGATATCAAACCGCAGGCCGTCAAAAATATGAATCAAGTTGTTGCCCCAAAGTCTATTCCAACTAATACTCGGTATTAACGACCTTTTCTTGTTTTGCTCATTGGCAATAATAAATGTTTCTTGTTCAAAGTTCAGAGCAACCGATTCACGCCATTTTCCTCGACTGTAGTTAATACTGGCACCGATAGCGCTAACGGTATTTTCACTAGTTGTGGTTTTTTCATTTACAACTTTCGTGGAGTAAATAAATTGATCTGTTCTGGGGTTAAAAATAGGGACTCGATACTGAGCGCTAAAACTATAACCAAGTTCGGATATTTTGGCTTCAGTGTTAATTCGATGTCCACTACGGTTTAGTTGTGGTATTTCCCAAATAAACTTTGCTCGTGCCCGAGTATCCGTGCCATAACCAAGTCCAATACTGTATCGATTTCGTTTACGTGGGGTAACAAGAACAGTTACTGGAATCTCAACGCTGTCTTCTCGAATTTTACCAGGAGAAACTTCCACAGTACGAAAGTAATTACTGTCACTTAGCGCTTGTTGTAAACCAAGCATGGTACTGAAAGTATAAGGATCACCTTTTTTAAATGGTATATAGCGGGATAAAAATTCAGGATCCAGTACATCTTGCTTTAATAACACGTCGCCAAATTGATAGCGTAGACCACCTTGATAATGAAGTTCAACATATGCAAGCTTGCTATCGAGATCAATACGTACTTGATGTTTAACGAATTTTGCTGCTAAATATCCTCGTTCAGCGGCAAGTACGGTTAATTCTGATTTGAATTTTTCATACAGGATATGATTAAATACATCCCCTTTCTTTAGGGTGTATTGTTCTACTAGGCTCTTAAACTCAGGATCTGAGTGCATATAGCCACTGATTTTAAAATTATAGTCAGCAATTCTCACTGGCTGGCCTACATCAATTGTGTAGTGCGCCAACCAATGTTCATCATCAAATTCGGTTATGTTTTTGGTAAAACTAGAGTTAACTTTTGGCTGATAATAGCCAAATGGCTGTAAAGCTTTGTTTATCTCCCGCTCGGCTTTATTGTGTAATAACAGTAATCTGGAATCACTATAATTACTGATGATCTTTTGTTGGGCAATACTCAAAAATAAGCGAATATTCTGTTCAAATTCAGCATCAACACCTTCAATAAGCACTACTACTTTAATTTGTGCAAAAATTGTACTTGAGCATGACAAGGCCAGTACTAGCAATAACAATCGCGATATATTGCCCATTCATCAAGCCCCATCTTTAATTCAAAGTATTTTCATTATTGCCGTTATCGGTTTTCGTTATTATACGATATCTTTTAACTGCATGTTTTAAGAATTAATTATAATTAGGGTATGTGAAGCGTTGCTGAATGTTACTTATAACGCTGAGTATGATGCCAAAACTAGCGTAATGCTTTAATGGCTTCTCGAATACTCAAACGAAGTTTATTAATCCCTGCAGTGATTTTTTTATTGCTGTTCTCCTGTTCATTCACTGATTTCCAATTATCCTTCCAAACGTCACTTAAATTTTTTGCCTCGGCTATAACTGTTTTAGAAATTAATTGACTCATATCGTCAATATAATTGACGTGCGCCCAACCTTCTATAGGGTTTCCTTGTTCAGCATTTTTATCATAATACGAATAATCAATTAATAACTGCAATTGATTTAATTCTTTTAATACTTCAAAACTCGCATTTCGGGTATTTCGATTAATTTCAGTTAATTCATTACGATAGGTATTATAACTCAATGCCGAAATTGCAATAACCAAACTTATTATTGAAATAATGTTTTTACGAATTTCGGTCAGCATAATCATAAAATGTACTAACTCTTGTTAAAATTATAAATTTCATCCAACGGTAACGAATTGCCATTGTCTACCACCATACGTGCATGAAAACGTTGTAATTGCCTAGGTTCATGAACACCGCATGAGTGAGCAATGACACCAACTTCAGTTACCATGTTATTAATATAGTTTTTTACTCTAACTGCTTTTAATGTTGCATCTAGTCCTGACTGTAACTTTTTATTATGAGTTGTTATTCCTGTAGGACAAGTATTTTTATTACATTGTAATGCTTGAATACAACCTAAGGAAAACATAAATCCACGTGCTGAGGTGATAAAATCAGCACCGGTACACAAGGCCCAGGCAACATCAGCAGGCGTAACCATTTTTCCTGATGCTATGATTTTAATTCGATCATTCAGTTTATGTTTATGTTTATGTAGAATATTAACCACCAAAGGTAAGCTTTCACGCAAGGGTAAACCCATATAATCAATTAGGCTCATCGGTGCTGCACCGCTACCGCCATCGGCACTATCAATCGTTATAAAATCAGGTGCTGAATCAATGCCTCGTTTTTTGATTGTTTTACACAGACTATCAATCCAACCATAAGCACCTATAACTGCTTTTATACCGGTTGGTTTACCTGTTGAATCTCTCACGAAATTAATCATGTCCAACAGAGTATCTTCATCTGTAACTTCTACATGACGATTAGGACTAATTGAATCATGACCAACTTTAATGCCTCGTATATTAGCAATTTCTTGCGTTACTTTTATACCCGGTAATATCCCGCCTTTACCCGGTTTAGCGCCTTGGCTTAATTTAATTTCAAACATTTTAATTTGTGAATGTTGTGCAATCGATTTTAATTTATCGACGCTTAAACTACCGTGCTCATCACGCACACCAAATTTTGCCGTTCCAATTTGAAACACAATATCAGCCCCACCTTGTAGATGATAATCCGATAAACCTCCCTCACCGGTATTCATCCAGCAACCGGCCATTCTTGCGCCATTTGATAAAGCGAGTACCGCTGGTTTTGAAATAGCACCATAGCTCATCCCCGAGATATTAAATAACGAAGTAGTGATGTAAGGATTTTCGCAATTCTGTCCTATTGTGACGGCAGTTACTTCAGCCGCATCGACACCGAGTGTTGGATAAGGGCAATTAGCGAAAAGAATCGTTCCAGGTTGTCGAAGATCGCGAGTAGAACCAAATGCAGTAGTGTTATCGATATTTTTTGCTGCACGATAAATCCAGCTACGAACAGCTCGATTAAATGGTAGCTCTTCTCTATCCATTGCAAAGAAATATTGTCTAAAGAATATTCCCATTTCTTCAAACCAATAACGAAACCGCCCTATAACAGGGTAGTTATGACGAATAGCATGTTTTGTTTGAAACTTGTCGATTACAAAAAAAATAAAAATACCGAGTAAAATGGCTCCTAATGCGAAAACAAACAAATAAGTAAAAACTTGAACTATTTCCATTATAAAACTGGTATCGAGCATGCGTTTTATCCTTGTGGCGTTGTTATAAAATTAGTAGGTACCTGAACTCCTATTTAGAAAGGTAGCAGGAATAATCTGTTTGCTAGTCATTACCGACAAAAAACCAAAAACCTGAATTAGTAACGCAAACACTCCAATATAATATCGTTCTGTAAAAAAAAATTCATAAGTTTTGAAAATATTACCCTATATAGGCATTTACAATCGATTCAATCGAAATTATATTAGTATGTTCATAATACAATACTATTAGGTATTACTCATTATTGCTGTATATGATAGTATTAACGCTCAAAGTTTGTACGATGATAAAAGTGCTTTAACGCTACTCGAACACGTTAATTACAGTACTTTAAGTTTAAACTACATTCTATTAAATAAAACATTTACCAAATTAAACCTTCAAGCCGATCTGAGTTGTAGCATTTCCTCCCCCCTTTGGATGTGCAGTTCAAACGTCATGGATGATATACAATGCACTCAAAAAAACTATTTATATTGCTTTCAATTTCTGTTTTCCTAGTCGGTTTTGCGCCGTCACCAAAACAAAATATTTATGAAAAAATTAGAATACTAGAACTCGATGATGAGGTCTATTGTCATGCCCAAAATCTGTATTTTGAAACCAGTGGTGAACCTTATAAAGGCAAGGTTGCTGTAATTTTTGTGGTAGCTAATCGAGTTAAAGACCAACGTTGGCCCAATGATGTGTGCGAAGTCATTTGGCAGAAAAAATGGAAACGTAACAAAAAACGTTATATTTCACAATTTTCATGGACCACCGATGGCAAGTCCGATACGCCTAGAGACATAAAAGAGTGGTATCAATCCTTGAAAATAGCGCAAGCTTGGCAAGATAACCGTCTCAAAAATACCATTGGCAATGCCACTCACTATCACTCGGTTACTGTGAAACCGTGGTGGCGTAAAAAATATAAACAAGTTGCTTCCATTGGACGCCATATATTTTATAAGTGATTTGTGTATACAAATCACGAGTCATAAGTCTTTAAAAATTATATAAATACAAATCACGAGTCATAAGTCTTTAAAAATTATATATAACCTTTATTAGTATTCATCACCGAACCCCCTGAATAAATTGCATCACATCGTCCATCGAATATTTCGGTAATGGAATAGTCATATCAATATTCTTTTGGTAGCGATAATCATGCTTTACAAATTCGAGTACTTTAAATTTACCCACTATTTCAATATCAGCAGACATCGGTATTGATTGCTTTCCTTTCACTATTCGATTTGCAATCGACGAAATACTTGATAATAAATTTTTATACTCAATATCAATCGGCAGTGTAATTATGGAGTTTCCCTTGGGTATTAACTTTAATTTTACTCGTTGGCCTTTGATAAAGCTTTGTTTATCAACGTAGAGTTCGTAATTCAAATAAAATGAATCTATCGCAATATCATTGGGATTGTTTGCTTCAAATAAAATATCCAGCTTTATTTTTTTATCGTTGACAGAAATAACCTGGTATTTTTTAAATTTAATGACAGGCTGCTTTACTGTAGTGTACTGATTAAGTTGTGCTGTTGAGCATGATAATAAATTCAGACTACACAAAAATAGTATAATCAATTTAAAAGCTGCGTTATTTTTTGTCATGTAGCTATCCTGTTTTGTTCCATTTTAGTGTTTACTATAGTTAATAGCCGATAAAATTACAGAGATGGAGGTTCGAATTTAGACATCCACATAAACTATGTATAAATTAGTTCGCAACTGATATTTGTAACCTGTTGATTTTAATATGCATTTATTAACTTCAATAAAATCTTAAATTTGAGCTTGACAATCAAGCTGAATTTATCTAATTTCTGTAATAACAGAAACAAAAGAAAAAACAGGACTTATGAAATTAACGGCTGTAATGGAAAAATTCATTCTTCATTGGGGAGAGATGGGAACACGTTGGGGTGTCAATCGAACGGTTGCCCAAATTCATGCGCTTTTGTACTTATCAAATGATGCGCTGGACGCTGAAGACATTGCTCAGACGCTTGGCGTTGCTCGTTCAAACGTGAGTACCAGTATTAAAGAATTACAATCTTGGGGACTAATTAAAACAGTTCATATCATGGGTGATCGACGTGATCATTTTGAATCTTTAAAAGATTTGTGGGAAATAACCCGAGTTATTATTGGTGAACGTAAAAAGCGTGAAATCGATCCAACCATTACAGTTCTACGCGAATGTACTCTTGAGGCCGATGCCGATACTAAAACAGATACAGCCATTAAATCCAGAATAGAGGATACCCTGGTGTTTATGGAAATGATGACAGACTGGTATGAACAAATGAAAGATGTGCCAAGCCCTACCATTAGTAAACTAATGAAAGTTGGCATTAAAGTAACTGGATTCTTAAAAAAAGCCAAGAAATAATATTTTTTACGCCCAGTCATTTCTGTTAATACAGAAATAACTGAAATTCAAATAACAGTAAGAGGACTTAATTATGAATGCTTTAATTATTTTTGTCGGTCAACTTTTCATTACGCTCGCCATGAGTGTCTTTATTGTGTATTTATTCAAACCCTATCTAAAAGAAGTTTTGAAAGATACTTGTGGCACCGAGCACAGTGCTGCATTTTGGGTACGGTTCACCTCATTAATGATGATTATTGCGCCATTGGTGATTGTGTTACTATTTTCAGTTACTAACACTCATGACATTCAATTATCACACGCTACTCAAGTTTTGAAACAAACCATTCTTCAAGCCCTAGTTGGCGAGTTTATTGGATTAATTTTAGTTGGTAGAATAATTTTTCGTGCAATAAATACGACAATAGAAGGTGCTCGTATTGATGTAAAATCACAAGCATCTACTGTAGCTACGTCATAGCGCTCTAATGAATATTTTAATTACAGGAGCCAGTGGCTTTATCGGCAATCACTTAATGTTGGCCTTAACACAGCAAGGCCATTATGTGATTGCCGGATACCGTCACAAAATTAATTTTATCACTGCGTCTGCTCAAATAAAGTGTATCGAGTGCGATTACAATCACTATACAACACCTGAAAAATGGTTCTCACTACTTGAACGTTATGACGTTGATGCAGTGATTAATACCGTTGGTATAATTACTGAAACCGTTAGCAATGACTTTAAAACCATGCACCAAGATACACCCATTGCATTATTTACCGCTTGCGAAATAATGGGCGTGAACAAGATTATACAAATTTCAGCACTTGGTGCAGATGAATCTGCATTTAGTCAATTTCACCTTAGCAAGAAAAATGCCGATACATTTTTAATGGGCTTAAATATTAACTGGACGATTGTTATGCCCTCTATCGTCTACGGTACTGGCGCTAAGAGTATGGAATTATTTAAAACCATGGCGGCATTGCCGATAACACCGTTAATAGAAGATGGTAGCCAAACCATTCAGCCCATCCATATCGATGATTTTTGCAATGCGGTTAAGCAATTAATTTCATCTGAGCAAATCCAACGTCTAAAAATTAATTTTGTTGGTCCTGAGTCGATTACAATGAAACAGCTTTTTACTGAGTTAAAACAGTGGTTAAAAATTAGTTCTAATAACTATATTAAACTGCCCTATTCGCTTATTTTATTGCTTAGCAGGATTAAAGCACTCATGCCTATAGGCTCTATTTCTGCCGACACAATTAAAATGTTGCGCCAGGGGAATAATGCTGACGTTACCCCATTTATACATTATTTTAATTTTACGCCCGCTAGCGTATCGGCTGTTTTAAATAAAAATCCAGCACATCAGTCGGACCGATGGCATGCTAAGCTCTCAAATTTACACTATTTACTAAGCTTCAGTATTGCCTTTGTTTGGATTTGGACTGCAATTACAACCGTCTTTATTTATCCCATTGCATCAAGTCTTAAATTATTAGCGCAATTGGGCATTTCGGGTGAAGCTGCGATTGCACTACTGTATAGCGCTGCATTGATGGATTTTTTACTGGGGATTGCCATTTTATTTACTTACCGAATAACATTGATAGGGCTCATTCAAATCTCAGTGATAGTGAGTTATAGCCTATTAATTTCTGTGTTTATACCCGAGCACTGGACACATCCATTTGGCGCGATATCGAAAAACCTACCTCTGATTGTAGCGACCTTAATCATGATGGTATTACACGATTCAAAACAGAGGTAACACTATGGAATACTTAGAATTGAAGACGATTCATATTCTTAGCGCAACGCTATTATTTGGTACAGGTTTAGGTAGCGCTTTTTATAAATGGTCAGTCGATAAAACGCACAATCTTGAGGCCATGGTTATCACCAATAAACTCGTGGTGTTGGCTGATTGGATATTTACAACCCCGTCCATTATTCTACAAGCGATTACTGGATTTATTTTACTGTCAAAGTTGGGTTACGAGTTTCCAGCAGACATCATAAATAACTCGTGGTTATTGCTAGCAATCGTTCTTTTTAGTGTCGCGGGCTTATGTTGGATTCCGGTTGTGGTTATTCAGATAAAAATGCATAAACTAGCAGCTAGCGCCTTATCGTGCAATACGCCGTTATCCGATGAATACTGGCGCTATTCAAAAATTTGGTTTTATTTAGGAATACCCGCGTTTATAGCGATGCTCATTATATTTTATCTGATGAGTAATAAACCCGTTTTATATTAAAAAGGATTATCTAATGACACCTTCTATTGTAAAGAATAATGAGCACCTCATTGTATTTGATGGAGAATGCCTGCTGTGTAATACCGCGATAAATTTAATTTTGAAATATGACAAAGTCCAACAGTTTAAATTTACCTCAACCCAATCAACGTCTGGAAAGCTTTTATTAGAATGGTGCCAGTTACCAAGCTATCATTACTCAACCATCGTTTACATTAAACACGGTGTCATTTTTTTTAAATCTAAAGCGGTATTGGCCATTATCACCGGCCTCGGCTTACCCTTTTACCTTAAATGGCCATTAGTGGGGTTAAAAATAATTCCGCGATTTATTCGTGACTTGATTTATGACTTAGTTGCGAGTAATCGATACGCTATTTTCGGTAAAAGTAATCATTGTATTATTCAATCAAAAGACATTCTCAAACGTTTTTTGTAACGATTCGGAGACACTATGAAAAAAACAGACCCTATATTCAAACAAATACTCGGTGATAACTGGGATAAGCTTGGAACTGTTATACAGGAGCACTATTTTCTTAAGCCCTATTCCGACGATTATATCTGTGTTACGGGTGAAATGGATGAGATATATCATTCTAAAATTGCCAAGCTACTAATACCATTTGGCTTACTCTTTGGCGCCATTGTTCCTTATAATGACACTCAAGTTCCAATCGATGTTCACTATAATTCCAAGCCCGACAATGCCACTCTCTATTGGGATCGCGTTTTTAAACTTAATAACCGTAAAACCTTTCATTTTAAATCTTATATGGAGCAACACTCTGGAAATGAGGTGATTGAATATGTTCGTTTTGGTCTTGGAATGAAACTAGCGGTAACTGTTGAGGATGGTGCGATTATATTTCATGATAAAGGTTATGTGATGAAGATACTGGGATTTAAGATTCCACTGCCAATCAACCTGTTATTTGGAAATGCCACTATAGAAGAGCGACCAATAGACGATACTAATTTTTCAATGAAAATGATAATTAAACACCCCTTATTTGGGGTCATGTTTCGCTATAGTGGTCAGTTTCAATTTACTAAAGTTTAACTATGTTACTGATATCGTTACATTCAAATTCAAACACGGAAAAAAAGCAAAAAAAAACCTGCGATTACTCGCAGGTTTTCTTCAAACCATTAAAACAAATAAGTTTAATTAAACTTTAATGTTCGAAGCTTGTGGGCCTTTTGGTCCTTCTTCCACATCAAAAGTCACTTGCTGACCTTCATTTAATGTGCGAAATCCATCACTGGCGATAGCTGAAAAATGTGCAAATACATCTTTGCTGCCATCGTCTGGAGTGATAAAGCCGAAGCCTTTAGATTCATTAAACCATTTAACGGTTCCTGTTGCCATGTTAATTACCTCTAAGTAATATAATAAAATTAAAAAAAAAAGTGTTACAAATTATACGAGGAAATCAACAGGAGAAAACTTCTGACAAGAACCAGGATAGTATGTAGCGCTATGCAGTGTAAGCGAATTTTCATCAAAAACATCACACATGTCCATATTATAAAGTACATAATTATAATTTCAAGGATATACTGATCTTTTACTTACAGTTACTGAACTTTTTCCATCTATTTTAATGTAATCGTAACAATATAAGTCACATTTTAAATATTGATTTAAAATATGCGATGAATTAAATCGATTACTGCATAAATAAACCCAAAAAAGTTGATTATCATCTTGATAATTGACTATTTTTAACTTTGAAACTGCTATATACTCCGCCCGAAGCATCGGTGCACAATGGTCTGCACCTAATTTAATGTGGTAATCCTTCTCGATTAACCCTCAAAATACGAATTAAGTATCCGCCTAGACCATCCCATACGTGAGTAAATCATTATTTTGGGTAGGCCGTTTCTCCGGAGAACATCAACAATGTCATTTGAATCACTCGGACTGAGTTCCGAACTACTGCGTGCGATATCTGAAAAAAACTATAGCACTCCAACCCCAATCCAAGCAGAAGCTATTCCATTAATATTGGAAGGTCGCGATTTAATGGGGGGCGCTCAAACTGGTACAGGAAAAACCGCCAGTTTTACCTTACCTTTGCTGCAACGTTTAATGTCAGTTGGTGCACCAAAACAAGGTTCGCGTCCAGTTCGTGCCCTAATTTTAACGCCAACCCGCGAATTAGCAGCTCAAGTAGCTGAAAGTGTTCATCTCTATGGTAAATATTTACCACTGAAATCTACCGTAATATTTGGTGGTGTGAAGATAAACCAGCAAATACAAAAACTGCGTCAAGGTGTCGATATATTGATTGCAACGCCTGGCCGTCTATTGGATCATGTTGATCAACGAACTGTCGACCTATCAAAAGTAGATATTTTGGTACTCGATGAAGCCGATCGTATGCTCGACATGGGTTTTATTCGCGATATTCGCAAGGTTTTGGCTATTATCCCAAAACAAAAACAAACACTGTTATTCTCGGCCACGTTTTCAGATGAAATTAAACGTTTATCAAAAGATTTACTGAATTCACCAGCCTTAATCGAAGTTGCACGTCATAACACTGCATCAGAACGAGTAACTCAAGTTGTTCACCCTGTTGATAAAACACGTAAACGCGAACTTTTGTCGTTTTTAATTGGTTCCAAAAATTGGAAACAGGTATTGGTGTTTACTCGAACCAAACATGGTGCGAACCGATTAACCGAACAACTCATTACTGACGGTATTAGTTCCGCCGCTATCCACGGCAATAAAAGCCAGGGAGCTCGAACTAAAGCCTTAGCAAATTTCAAATCAGGTAAAGTCCGAGTCTTAGTGGCTACTGATATTGCCGCGCGTGGTCTTGATATTGACCAATTACCGCATGTCGTCAACTTTGAATTACCCAATGTTGCCGAAGATTACGTTCACCGTATAGGACGAACCGGTCGTGCCGGCAATGAGGGTGAAGCAATGTCACTCGTGTGTGTTGATGAGTTAAAGTTACTTAGGGATATCGAACGGTTGATAAAACGCGACATTCCTAAAGTTGTGTTTGAAGACTATAAACCCGACCTAAGTATTAAACCGCAACCCATTAATATGGGGGGCCGTGGCAGACCACAAAATAACGCTCGAAAACCCGGTGGCAGAAACAATTCATCAGCAAAGAATGCCAGCTCTCCTTGGAAAAAGAAACGTTCCAATAGTAATAATCGTTCTAACAACCAAAATCAGTCGGGCACTCGATAGAAATAATGGTAGGGTTTGTAACAACCCTACCACCTTGTTAAGCTACATTATGAAAAAAATTGCAATTTTCGTCGATGTACAAAATATCTATTACACTACTCGCGAAGTCTATGGCCGACAGTTTAATTATCGAAAAATTTGGCAACAAATTAGTTCTCAGGGTAATATTACTGCCGCAACGGCCTATGCCATTAAACGTAATGATGATGGACAATTAAAGTTTCAAGATGCCCTCAGACATATTGGTTTCAATGTTAAACTCAAACCCTATATAACCCGAAGTGATGGCTCGGCCAAAGGTGACTGGGATGTTGGAATTACCATTGATATAATGCAAACGGCCCCGGATGTCGATACGGTAATATTATTATCAGGAGATGGTGATTTTGATTTGTTACTGCAGAAAATTAACCAAGATTATAATGTTACAACAGAAGTTTATGGGGTATCGACGTTAACGGCCAACTCTCTCATAAATGCAGCAACTATTTTTCATGAAATTAAGAAAGAATTATTGTTATAGCCATTTTCACTCACTAAGCCTATTTTATTGGAGCTGGTATTTTGTTGCACGTTAATTCAATCAACGTTATATCATCACTTTGATGACGATTACCCGTAAAATTATCAAGCTCAGACAGTATTTTGTCATACCGATTTGTTTTATTCGACGTTAGAATATCTTTAAAACGTTGTTCACCAAACATTTCATGTTTAACATTTTCTGCTTCGATAACACCATCGGTATGCACATAAATTTTATCACCGACACCCACATTATATTCTTTATACTGAGACTCAAATTTTGCATCATTTAATATACCAATAGGTAAATGTTCAGCTTGTATTATTTCTTTGAGTTCGCCATTTTCAGCTACAACATAACATTCAGGCATACTCCCCATCCAAATTTTAATTTTGTCACATTCGGCATTGAGTTCAAGTAAAGTTGCCGCAAAAAAAATATTTGTCGGCATTAATTGATTTAAATGATGATTAAATTCATATGCAAGTGTATCAATAGAAAACCCTTCTTTAACCATTTTAAAGAAAATCATAGAGACCGGTAATGTCCCCATAGCCGCGGTTAAACCGTGGCCTGAAAAATCACCAACCACTAATATCAACCCACCATCGGGTTTACGTTCAGCAAGAAATAAGTCGCCATTAAATGTTGCCATCGAAGACAAATGAAACTTAAAAATACTATCATCCAAATAACATTGCTTTAATGCATTATCAAAATAATTTTCGACTAGAAGCTGTTCATACTCTAATCTTTCATTGTAAATTTTAAGTTCTGCATTTTTCCCATTAATATTTTTAGTTAACTCTCTAATTCTTAGGTGTGCATTCAACTTTGAGTCTAACAGTTCGATTGAAAATGGCTTGCTTATAAAGTCGTCTCCACCGGATGCTAGTGATTGAGAAAGTGAATCTTCTGTAGAAAGTGCCGTAATAAATATTATCGGTACATGATTTTCAATTGCTAATGATTTTATTTTAGTAGCCGATTCATAGCCATTCATAACTGGCATATTAACGTCCATAAAAATTAAATCAGGATCTTCCTCTGTATATTTCTCTATTGCTTCTTCACCATCAATTGCCTCAATGACATCACATTTTCGAAATGTCTTTATCATTTTTTTTAATAATTTACGATTTGCTGGTAAATCATCAACAATTAATATTTTATCCATATTTATAAAACCTCTATACAACCTCTTCAAGTTCAAAATAAAAGGTAGTTCCTGTACCTTGCTCAGTTGTATATCCTATATTTCCACCAAGGTGTTCAATAATGTATTTTGTTATACTAAGCCCTAAACCTGAACCGCCCTTCTGTCTTGAGTATGACGAGTCATGTTGCGTAAATTTTTCGAACAAAACCGGTTGATACGTCTCTGGTATACCTTCACCGTGATCTTTTACTAACACCCGTAACATAGTCGAATTTCTTTCAACAAAAACATCAACACTTGTTTTCTCGGGCGAAAACTTAGCAGCATTTGACAACAAATTAGAAACCACCTGCATTAACCGTTCTTTATCTGCATTAACAAAAACGTCATCAAGTTCTTTATGTAATAAAAATTCAATATCATACTCAACCGCAAATGCAATATTATCCTGAATAACGGTTTCTAAAAGTGCCATGATATTTAATTTTTCATAATTAAATTCTAAGTGTCCAGACTCAAGCTTTTGAATATCTAAAATGTCATTAATTAAAAACAGTAATCTATTAGTGTTGTTTGACGCAATTTTTAACAACTCAAATGCCGCCTTTGGTAACTCTCCTACAACGTTATTCGTTAACAAACCCAGTGAGCCACGAATTGATGTTAACGGTGTACGTAATTCATGACTCACTATTGACACAAATTCATCTTTCATTCTAATGATATTTTCTCTCTCAGTTATATCACGAATAATTCCGGTAAATAATTCTGTATCCTTTATTGTAACTTCAGTGACAATTAGCTCTACCGTAAATAAACTACTGTCTTTACGTATAGCTTGAAACTCTTGAGTAAGCCCGACAATGTTTTTCATTTTCGTATTTATGTCATTATCAAGCACTGCATCTCCTTCTGAATGAAACAATTTGGGTATTAATATTGATAGTTTTTTGCCCATCATGTCATTCTGAGAATAGCCAAAAATTTCTTGGGCTGCAGGGTTAAAAGATTCAATTTCACCTGTTTGTGTTAGAGTAATTAAACCATCGGCCATATTTTCTATAATACTACGTTGTCTGGCTTCACTACTATTAAGCTCTTTAGTTCGTTCAGTCACCATTGACTCAAGATTTTGATGTAATATTTTTTGATTCATCTGTGCGTCTGTTACTTGTTGCATTAACAGCTGATAACTTCTTGCCAATACTCCAATTTCATCATTATTTTTTACTGGCATAGGAGTGATAGACTCACGAGAATTGGTATAATCATCCATAACTTGTGTTATTTGTTTAATGGGTAAAGCCAACCTATACGAAAAAATAATGGCGAGTAGAATCACTACAATTGCAAGCCCCAATACCACAACAATAACATCATTGAGAACATCGGATTGTTTCTCTACAATACTACTCAATAATTCTGTCATGCCTACGGCTATAAAACGATTGGGTTTTGCAGGATCAAAATAAATTTTTATAAAGTTGACAACATATTGAATATTGCCATCCTCTGGTTTTCCAATGAATTTGTTTAAATTACTATTAGGTAGATATAGCTTTGCAATATGCGGCATATCTTCCTGAATTCTAAATTTTTTCCCCAAATCGAATCCAAAGCTTTTAGTTGCATCCGGGTGGAGTAAATAACCGCCGCGATCGTTTGTGATAAATATATTTCGACTAGAATCTTGAAGTGTATTTTGAATGTAGCGTAATTCCTGTCCAATTTC
>VAOX01053439.1_pt1 | contig 21746 bp, 24 predicted proteins | sample 3393891 | NCBI WGS metagenome assembly VAOX01 (sample SAMN08290429, study PRJNA428436) | hydrothermal vent metagenome | isolation source: Deep-sea hydrothermal vent chimney | place: Indian Ocean: Southwest Indian Ridge | depth 2822 m m | reverse complement strand
TACGTATGAAGCTAAACGCTATTGATAAAGGTGCGACACTTATTTACAACGTTCGCCTTGAAACAGCTTCTATTATAAAATCGGCTGGCTCAGTAATGGGTTCAGTGGAAGTACTCGCCTATGGAACGGCTATAATCGAAGCGAGCGCTAATACCACACCAGACGATAACCGTTAAATTAACAGCCTATATGAAATTCATTGCGAAGCTCCCTCCTGAAGGAATCAATGTTAGTAAGCGAAATCATCTAAAAGATTTTTTTGTGTTATTGTCAGGATTTATCGGTTTGATTTTTTTGGCAATAATAGTGCTTGCAGCACTCGCCGATACCTTGGTCTCTTATATTCCGCTTGATATTGAGAAGCAATTGTTTCAAGACATGCACCGCATTGCCCCTTTCGCCTCTGACCCGACTTCCGAGCGCGCCAAGGTTGAGCTATATTTAAAAAATCTTGTCAATAAAATCAATAAGGGCTGGCCACAGGTTTCAAAAAAACTTAATGGTAAAGAACAAGCGATACAAAAATTCACGATAGCAGTGATTCACATGAACAAACCTAACGCTTTTATCCTTCCGGGGGCGCATATCGCAATTACCCATGGACTACTGCGACATGTTAAATCCGAAAATGGACTGGCGATGGTATTAGCTCATGAAATAGCCCATCAATACAAACGCCATCCGCTACGCGCTCTTGGTCGTGGGATTGTGGTACTGGTTACTTTGGCGACCTTAGGCAGTTCGAGTGATTCCTGGTGGGTCGGATCCTTATCGGGAAGCGTTGCGAAAATTGGAGTGTTAAAATTTAATCGAGATCAAGAAAGAGAAGCAGACAAAATAGGACTCGCCTTAGTGATGCAGTTATACGGACATAACAAAGGGGCTGCAGAATTTTTTATCGCAATGTCAAAGACATCAACACCGGGTCCTGAGTACCTTACTTTCCTAAACTCACATCCAGCCACTCGAAATCGTTTAAAGTTTCTCACCAAAGAAACATCTGGCTCGTCAACTAAAGTCATTCCATTACCAGAGCATGTTATTAACTTTGGGGAAATTAATTTTGAAACGAGCAAACAAACATTACAAATGCTTGGCCAATAACCTTAACGCCGTTTAAAGGGGTCACGACTACGATCTATTTCATGATATAAAGAAATCATCCATTCTTCGAAGGTGTCGTCATATTGTTTGAGATCATGAAATAAAGTTTTCATAAAGCCATTTTTTATAGGGGCGTCATCGCCAGGCCACAGGCGAAAACAAATTCGACAAAGTTGCTGTTCTGTATATTTATCTTTTCTGGTAGAAAAGCTGGGCTGGCCACGAAATATAGCAGGGTATAATTCTAAAACACTGTCTATATGAAGACTTATTCTCTCGGTATATTTTTGCTTCAATTGCTCATCTTTTGGCAACATAACATCAACAAAATACTCACTATATCCTGATGGATAATTAATCAGATGCTTAATTCCCCGGTTAGGTAAGTAAACTTCAGCATTATCAGAGTTAAGCAATATAGTAAAACGCATACCGACTTGTTTAACAATGCCTGTCTGCCCTGATATTGTGACCATATCACCAATATCAAATAAATCAGATAGAATAATAGTCACACCACTTACTACATCTTGCACTATTCCCTGAGATCCAAAGGCAACCGCTAAACCAATAATAGAAGCACTTGCAATGTAGGCAGTAACAGGGACTGCCAACATATGTAGCGAGTATCCGATAGATCCAAAATACAACAAAAAAACCAGGATACTAGTGACAACACTCACTACCGTGCGCGTTTTTGATAAAGAGGGTTTTAATTTTGAAGCAATTAGACGCTTACTAACACGACGTATAATAATGACGAGATAATGAATGACGAGTACCAATGCTATTATTAGTACTATTTTTTGCCCGCTTTCCATGTGCGCTTCCTTGTCTCGATTAAAGTTTATTGAGGAGGGGTACGACGCCTACGGTATATATTTGCACCACCTGGCTTTCCTCTTTGCGTCTGATGATCGGACAATTCATTCCAATTAGTTAACTCATCACGTAATATTTTAAAATCATCAGGCGCCTCAATACCAAGTTTAACAACACCTTTCTCGACCTCTATCACTTTTATCCGTATACCTGAGTCACCGAAGAGCTCAGAGACTTTCATATCTCCAGGGACCGATGCATCTGGTTCAATCACCAAACCTTGGTGATTTTTACGCGATAATAACAGCATTCAGTAGCTCCTTCTTTTTAATTAGTATTATCTGATTGCAAAATTATTAACTTTCAACAATTAGATTGTACTACACTAAACGCATTGATTCTAATTGAAAAATTATCGTTTTACAGTAACCGTTGTCACTTATGTTGTTTATGATAATAAACAAATTGCACTTGTTTATTTTTTTATCAAGTTAAAGTCATCTTTAGCATAGATAATGTGAAAGGCATCACGAAAGGCTATTAAATAATCCCTGTTTTTTTAATTTACACTAAGCATTGTATAAGACGTATAAGTCGATCAAGATTCGTTATTCGAAGGTAAGGCTATATAACTTGTGAGTGATGCACTACCATTAGTCGATGCCGCTAAACTCTATGATAATTCATTGCATGATACACCCTTCAAGGGAGTAGCCACGCTTATTCGTGGAGACCAGGATATTCATGTCGATCCGCTACCACAATGGGCGAAAGGGTTGCTCGGTACTTTTATTAGTGAGTAGAATGTGAGGTATTGGTAAGTCTGGCGTTTCGCAATCATTATAATTTACCTAAATAAAATTTTGTTCAGTGAAGTTGAATAATGCCGGTAATTACAATGTCGACTTGTACTTACTCTGACGGACATGATATGCAACCTCAGTTTAAGCTCCCTATTCTTTTGTGTGGAACTCTGCTTCTTTTTTCCAACAGTGCTATGTCTGAAGGATTTATCGAAGGTGTTTATAGTGGGTACATGGGTAGGAGTCAGGTATCAGAAGTAATAAAATTACTCGCAAATGCTAAATACCCGATAGCAAAATATTTTCAGAATCACAATGGGGTCAGACCCTGTGACTATGTGGAGGGGTGTCTTCAGATTTCAATGGGGTCAGCTAACGGTAGGGTCTGGCCCATTGGCTTTAGTTTACCTGCGGAGGGTTAAGTCCCGGGGCATTGAGTGGTGCCAATTGTGGGGGAGGGGTGCCGCCACTCGCGCTACTGCTTTCATAGGCGCCTATGCTGCGCCCGATCATTGGGCGTGTCTTGCCTGCACGGTCACGTCTAATGCTTAATCCGTAACGAGCTTGAAATATTGCATAGACATCTGGTGTGTTATTTCCAGAGTTATTCAAGTCATTATTGGCGGCGAGTGCTGCGGAGTTAGTGCCAGGTCGGAAGTCATGTTTGTTATTGGCCTGTTCACCCACGGTTGGGTTAACAAAAGCGGGAAATCCAGTGATGCAGTTAGCACATTGCCCTGTAGCGAGTATAAAGGAGGCCAGGCTCGTGTAACGCACATAATTCCATGCAACAGAAAAATCTCCCTGGGGATCGTAGAATAAAGAATAGTCAAAAGAAGCTACTCCATTTCTCGCTGCGTTTGATACATCAAGAAAAGTTCCTGTAGGATCTATATTTGAAATAAGATTTCCCGACATATGTATAGGTCCAGTTTCAATACTGGTAATGCCATTGTGCACATCGTAAATGGTGTTATCAATAACGTATCGATTCATCTGTCCTTTCCAGAAAGTTATCGCGGTCCCTGTTCGCCATTGATCGGTTGGGTTGTAGGGGTTGCCAGGTAACGGATGAATATCGTGAATAGTGTTCCCGACGATATAAGCAGTATTGTTGGGCGAGCTCCATGCAGAATCGGATTGACGAATCCCATAGTTGTTATCGTAAATGTGATTGTAAATAATCCAGAGATTATTAGGTCGGTACTGATAGCCCATGCCGTCGCCTGGTTGCGATCCATGAGCCCGGCCTCCAAAAGCTTCATTTTCAGACATGATTACATCACTCGCCTGTTTACTCCAAAAAGCGGCTTGGCGACTATTAGACCCTTTGTTTCGGCCTATATAAATATGGTGTAAGTACTGATAACTATTAGCCCAGTTGCCTGCATTGACCTGTATGCAGTTACCGGAGATATGAAAACAAGTACTGTCCAGGAACCATACATTATAGACCGTTGCAGTAGCATCTCTTCCCCACAGGCTTGGCACAACAGCGTGAAAATCCTGATCTTGCGTGGCCTGCCAGTCCCCCAGTTCAGCGAAGTACATATTGTAAATGACGATATCACGAACGGTTCCACCATTCTTTGGGATAACTGAAATAGCAGAGGTGTTATTGCCTGGATAAGGTTTGTTTTGAATGCTAGAGTGGCGGAGTGCTATATGATGAGTGTTTGTGCCAGTCACTGACATTCCACCATCACCGACCCCTCCATTCATATCAAAATTTTCGACGATGAGGTATGAAGAATCTTGTACGCTAATTCCTGCGCCAGTAAATACAGTTTTTGTAGTGTTGCTTCCGCCACGTAACCAGCACGGTGCAGCCAGTGTGCAGTTAAACGTTGCAGCGATCGATGTAGTATAAGGTCCGCCGTTCATTTCGATATAGGTGCCAGGGCCAAAGGGGCCTGTTGGAACCGTTTTTCTAGGCTTTGACGGATAGCCGTAGGGATTATTAACATCCGTCGAATTCGCATGTGTATTATCGATGTAGTAAAAATTGTTAACTTGTGCATTAGGCCATTGTGATGGCCATGCGGGCGCTACTTCATTTATACCAAACGAGGGTGCGGGAATACCAATAGGAGGGATATAGGCAGCATGACTTTGTCCGACCATCAAAAAGAAAAGAGCGCCAATAATTATTATGAAAAAACTTTTGTTTTTAGAGTGGAGGGGCATTGTTTAACTTCCTGGTCAATAGTACTCATTAAAATTATTATTGATGATTGTGTTAATGAAATTTATTTTACGATAATCATTTGTTCTCTGGATAAAGCACTGTCAACAGAATTTTTGTCGTAGGCTGATACTGCAATGTAATACGTATTAAATGACATTGAATTTAATGTATAGCTGGTGATGTTTCCTACATTGATGGTTTTGCTGTACACCCCTGGGGAAGTGCCGTAATGCAATTTATATCCAGCTATGTCTGTAGGCGAGACATTACTTCCATCAGTGCGTCCAGTGGGCGAACTCCAGCTTAAAGCGATACTTTTAGTGAGTGGGGTGGGAGTAGGGCTTGCGCTACTAGTGCTTCCACCGCCTCCGCAAGCAACGAAGAAAATACTGATGAATAGCCAAATTAATATTCTTATGCTCAGACGTGATATGGGTGACATTAGACAAGACCCTAAGATTTTATTTTTATACTGTTACGAGGATAATAACACCATTCGAATGAATAAACTGCTACAAAAATTTGATAATGTGTGACAGGCATCACTTCATTAATTATCTCGACTAATAATATTTGGGAAGCGATTGCTACTCCAGTGGGTCGTTAACGTTAGTGTGAAACTATTGAATGGATCGATATAAATCTCAGTGGAATCTGGAAGTGATATCACTATATGTTACTCAATACCCGAATCCAGTCCGATGCGGTAACCAGATTTATATTATGAGGAAACCGACAACGAATATTGTTGGCAAGCGTTATCTCGATTGCTTTGTCGTGGGAGCTTGATTCTGTATGGGCAGGGCCCTTATCAGGTTTTACGACCACAGGAATAACCGTCTTTGATTTAAGCTTTAGTTTCCAGTTATAAAAGTTGCCTTTGGCAAGATCATGCTGACGACAGTAGTCTGCCTGGCTCAGGCCGCTGGTTGACCAGGCACTGACGTGTTCAACCCAGTACTGGCGACTTTTGTTTGGTTTTGGTGAGCTATCCATGATTGCATCCTTATTGGACAAAGGAAAAAGCATATCGAGGATCTATTGACTATACTAGGGGGCAGTTGTAAGGGCACTCACTATAATTTTAGCGAGTGAGCCGTGATTGATTAATAATGAACATTAATAAAGCAACTCTCTAATTTACTATCGAGTCACTTCCGTTAAAATCTTAAAACTAAATTTACTTATTCATGAGCATCAAGATCGATATCATAATCCGTATCAGGCCAAAAGTTTGTTTCAGACTTCACCAACTCTCCCCCGCTATTTTTTGTAAGAATAATAATGTCACCAGTGCGCACTTCATAAGCGTTCGCAAAACCACACTGATCAATGACCGAATCAATTAACTGAGATCCACTCACAAGTTTTATACTTCCTTCTACGCATTCAACAACAATATCGTTAACGCCTGAGGTTTTGACCACATTCTCTGGCAGGATAAGACGAGAATCTCCTTGAATTGATATACCCCACTCACAGCAATGATTCGTTATAAATTCTGAAAGCTCTGTACGCGTGATTGCAGAAGATATTTTAGGTGGCAGCCGCAAATGCACCCTGGCAGTGAGAGGCTTAAGATCGATAAATCGACTATCCCCTTCCAACACCATCTTTCTAATCAACTCTCTATTGCCCTCTAATAGCTTCATTTTTTTACTGCCCTGAGAATAATAATTTGCTTTATTTCTAATTTCTGAAAAACGATTATATTTCGTATTTGTGACATATCTATTACAAAAATAGTGTCAATATCCTGTGATTTAAATCCTACACATTAAGACTGCGCCTACTGTATTAAAGTAAAGAGTAGTTCCCGCTAATATTTAACTAAGTAAAACACTTGAAAAATAGACTTACACCCCAATAATTATAGTGAACAGAAGTTCTCCTCCATATATTTCGCCAGCCAAACACCAATAGGTTGGCTTTTTTTTAGAATGAATTTACAGCGAATTTTTAAAGATAGCTGCGGTTCATTTTGACTCTTTGTATGTAGCCCATCCGTTACTATTATTCGACACAATTTAAAAACCACTAAAGTATGTCTCTATTAAATACCGCTCCATTTTGGTGTTTTAGTAATATATCTCGTTCAACTTCCTAATGATTAGCCTTAGATCACACTTTTCAATACTCAATAGACACTGTTCAATTACTCCAGCGCCAGCTCCAAATGACTCGCCTGGAAATTCACACTTTCTAGTTAAATTTAGGTTTTTATGAAATAACCTGGTTCACAAAAATAAAACCTGGCTATCAATATTTACCTGAGTCCTGCCGATAACATAATTGAAGAAGTCGCTTAATGTATCTACAGGCTCAAATGATGACAGAACCACAAAATAACTCAGGTAATAACGCTAAGCCTGACTATCATGCCCTTGTTGATGATGTTGACCATCTAGTCTCACTGCCGACTATATGCGTCAAGATAATGAACCTGCTAAATGATCCACATTCGACTGCGAAAGACATCGAAAGTGTCCTTATACAAGACCCTCCCCTGACCGCGCAACTCCTGAGGATGGCTAACAGCCCTTTCTATGGTCTAAGGTCCCAGATAGACACTCTGGCAAGAGCTGTGTCCGTCATTGGCACAAAACGCATACACAATCTGGTACTAGCAGTCTCAGCGATCAAGAGCTTTGACAAGCTCAGCAATGGAATCATTTCAATTGAGAATTTTTGGAGTCATAGTATCTATACGGGTCTAATTGCCAATATCCTGGGACAACACTCAAGCGTTCGACAAAACGATTCTATTTTTATTGCGGGCTTACTACATGATATTGGCCAGTTAGTTATTTTTAATAAGCGACCTGATGATGTGAGAATAGCGCTAACACTAATGCAGGACTCCGCGAAAGAAGCAGATTTATATTTATATGAACGCGAAGTGATGGGATTCGATCATATGCAAGTAGGCAGTGAACTGGCTCGGCGTTGGCTGCTCCCGGAAAATTTGATCGCCTGTATTCAATATCATCATATACCGTCATTGGCTCCCGCTTATAATGTTGAATTGGCACTGGTCTATCTCGCGAATCGGCTCGCAAGCCTTGCCGAACTACACTCAACCAATCTGGACGACATCCCTCCTGTGTCGAAACAAATGTGGGAAATAACCGGTCTTTCACCAAAAATTATTGAACAAGTACTGGTAGAAGCGCAAGAACAATTTGAGTCTGCACAATCTATTTTACTGGCAAATTAAGTAAAAAACAAATTTGAATTATTTCAAAAAAATTGAAACCAGGTTACTTTATAAAAATTAAAATCAGGCTACGCTCGGCGACTAAACCACTTAATCAGCGGACGATTGATATTAGATTGGCAAATAGAATAACTGGAACTAGATTTGGAAAGGGGCTTATAAATACCCTGCTGTCATTGTACCGGAAAATATAAAATTCCGGGACAGCAACGAACAGGATGCAAAGTAAAACTTACTTTGTAGCAGCTTTAGTAGACTTAGCGTCTGACTTAGCACCAGCTTCTTTCTTAGTGCTTGCAGCAGTAGTTTCGCCTTTTTTCTTACCTTTTGTATCAGCCATTTTAGCGTCAGCAGGTTTTGCAGCAGGTGTTGCAGCTGCTTTATCAGCGGCTACTGCAGAAATGCTTACGAATAAAAATGCAGATAATACGAGTACAGAAAGTTTTTTCATTTGTTTTTCTCCGGAAAAGAACACTCTAAAAAGATAAAATGTGCCAACACTTTTATATTTTATTTAAAATAATCGGCTACAAATCCCTGAATCAAATCAATCACTCAAAGATTGGTGTATTTTCCAGTTATCTCAACGAAATACCGTGACCTAGGTAGCGTTTTCGCCTGTATTTGTTATTTTTTAGCCATAAATTTAAAAAAATGAGCTTATTTTCGCTTATATTTCAAACTGTACCTATTCTAGCCAAAATGATGATGAATATTGAATAATCTGAGCAGCAAATCTCAGCGGTCTTTTTTAGTGGAACGTCCACGATGAATGGATTCTTTACCAAATCTCTGCCGTATATCGTCACTTAACTTATCCAAACCGGGCATTTTTTGCCTGGTTCGCTGTGCTGCATCTGAATCTTCAATAAACATGGCTTCTTGAGGACTAGACGGAATTTTGGTAAAATTACTTACACCAATGCCCAATAGACGTAAGCTTAAAAAGTGGTGCGGAACTTCCCGAAGCATTAACCTAAGGGCTATCTCCCAAATTTTATCTGTACTATTAAAGTTCTCAGCACACGTTTGACTGCGAGTAATGGTTCTAAAATCGGGGTCACGTAATTTGAGATTAACTGTCCGGCCTTGAATATCAGCACTTCGTAGGCGATAACTTACCTGTTCCACTAATGACATTAAACAAGCACGTAACTCAGAAAGACTGCTAATATCACTTGCAAATGTCGTTTCATTTGACACTGACTTTGACGCTCTTCCTGACTCTACTCTGCGCCTATCCTGGCCAATCGATAGCCGCCAGATTTGCACACCACTGCGCCCAAACTGGGCATTCATAAATTCTTCTCCAGCCTCACGTACATCACGTATATATTTTAAACCCAGTAATTTAAAGCGTGGCGCGGTCTTTTTACCAACCCCCCACAATCGCTCTATTGGCAACGGGTCTAAAAACTTTTGCTCATCACCTTGCGCCACTTCACAGAAACCGTTTGGCTTCAAAATATCACTCGCAATTTTGGCAATAAATTTATTACTCGCGATACCCACTGACGCTACGAGTTCCAACTCAATAGAAATTGCCCTCTTAATCTCTTTTCCTATTATTGCAGCTTCGCCAAAAAGATTTTTACTCGCAGTAACCTCCAGAAAAGCTTCGTCCAATGATAGAGGCTCAATTTCTGGAGTATAACGATTAAATATTTCATGAATCGCATGAGAGGCTTCGATATAACTTGCCATATTCACAGGCAGTAATACTAAATCAGGACAGCGTTTAAACGCCGTAACCGTGGGCATTGCGCTACGAACTCCAAACTTTCGAGCTTCATAACTTGCTGCAGCAATCACTCCACGAGTTTTACTATGCCCACCCACTACTACGGGCTTTCCCTTCAGTGCAGGGTTATCCCTAATTTCAACAGAGGCAAAAAATGCATCCATGTCTATATGTAATATCATACGACTAATTATAATCGGCAAACTTACAAATTACGACACAGGAATTCTCACTATTGGGCCTTATCTTCAATCTTACCAAGATACCAACAAGATTCGTTCAAATAACTAACTCCACGTTCTTTAAACTTCTGATGGCTCTCAAGTACATCGTTAGACTCGAGAAGAAGCACTTCGTTATAGTAACTTCGCACTTCAGAATCAGACACTGAAAAAGGAGGGCCCGACATTTTATTTTGATCATAATCAAGAGTGACAAGTAATGTGACAGCATCTACACAGACTAATTGATGCATATGAGACACATATTGCGACCGCATAGCAAGAGGAAGCGCAACGAGTGCAGCACGATCATAAATTAAATCAACCGATTCGAGATGCTTCGCCTCTAAATCAAAAAAATCACCGCACAATAATTGTAAATTGTCTGCAATGTATAGCTGAAAGTTATCGATCTCACTAACATCAAACCGGACTTTATGCTCTTGACTAAATTGCGCTATCGCTAAGGGTGATAGCTCTACACCGATAACCTTATATCCCAAACTCGCAAGCCACATTAGGTCAACCGATTTACCGCACAGCGGGACAAATATGGTCGCACCCACTTTAAGCTGTGCATGCCTTAATCCCTTCTGTAAAAACTGATTGACTTCACTACGGTGAAAACCCGTCAACCCTTGTCGCCAGCGATCTAACCAAAATTTACTTTCCATATTATGTCTTTCATTGTTTTGTTAGAATTCGAGTATAATAAAGCACTTTAAGTAGACTTTAAACGAAGGTCTACAGTTAATCGTCACGCTTAAAATTCTCTGTCGAATCCAGAGTTTGCATAAAAGTATTGCCACAAACGGAGCCGAACCATGCCAGAAGCTTTAAAAAATAAAAGCTTTATTACAAATATATCTTGTATATTATTGATAATAATAGGAATTCTATCCCCTTTGTATGGTCGACAAATTCTCCACACAGGCCTTTTTGCCTTATCAGGTGCTATCACTAATTGGCTGGCAGTCCATATGCTTTTTGAAAAAGTACCCTTTCTATATGGCTCGGGTGTCATTCCTAATCAATTTGAGCATTTCCGGGTGGCTCTAAAAGAACTCATTATGCAGCAGTTCTTTACTCGCGAGAATATAGAGCGCTTTATCTCTGAGGAAATGTCTCACGGTTCTTCACAGCTCGACCTCTCACCCGTCATCGACTCAATCGATTATGATCAATTATTTGATAAACTGGTTGAAACCATCACTCAGTCGTCTTTCGGTGGGATGTTGGGAATGATTGGTGGCGTCTCAGCCCTTGATAGCTTACGTGAACCTTTCCAGGAAAAAATGCGTGAGACATTCGAATCAATTGCTGAGTCCGATTCATTTCAATCCGCTATTTCCGGCCAAATAGACAACAGCAAGTTTCAAGACAAACTCGCTAATAATATTGAACACATTGTAATCAACCGACTTAACGAGCTCACACCTCAAATGGTCAAAGAAATTGTTCAGAAAATGATTAAACAGCATCTAGGCTGGTTAGTTGTGTGGGGGGGTGTATTTGGCGGTCTCATAGGGCTTGTTCTGAGTTTTTGGCTCTAGTCGGTCTTTGATAGTCTATACAGGAAGACTACTTGCCCTTTTTTAATAAACGCCAAGCCATATTTCTTCTCCTGTCACCGCATCTAGCCCTATTATTTTTTCTTTGACGACTCAGCAAACGAGGATATCCCCTACTTTCATAGTTTGCTGTGCACTATAGCGATGAATTAGATTCTGACCAAAAAATATCTTGCCGTCACAGCGACGATAAGATTTCAAGGTTTCGATAGGTTCATTGCTTTTTAGTCCTGTGCTTATGTCAATCGTCGGAATGACACAACGAGAACAAGGCTTCACGACCTTCATCGCAATATTAGCAATTTGAATATCTTTCCAACTATCTTCAATAAAAGCCACATCGGTTTCGACCACAATATTAGGCCGAAACCTAATCATCGGTACTTCTGAACTCCCTTTATCTACTAAGCGGCGATTAAGATCTCGAAGTGAGGCACTACCAATGATTAAAAATGGAAAACCGTCTGCGAAATGCACCTCATCCTCTGCATTTTTTGAAAAAGATTGATCAACCTGCCGGGGGTGACTACGATCAAACCTAACCAGGCGACATTCGACCCCTAAAAAATCTCTAAACCATCGAGCGACACACTGATCTTCTACTATTCCGGTACAGTGATCGCTCCAGATTTTTACCGTGACTTTCTCACCAGCTGAGCCTTCATGCACTTCAATAGGAACCGTTAAAGAATCCATTTCAGGCGCACTAACCACTAGTTGTTGAGCTTCAATGGCGACATCAATCAGAGACATGCGCGGCAGCTGGCGTTGTGTTAAAAAGTTCCCTTTGCTATCAATCAACATCCAGTCTCTGTCGTGTATAAACCCCGCAGGCCCTACTGCTATATGCGCAACAGAAATACCGCGCAACGACTTTACCGGAAATATATTCAGTGACTGTATTTTATAATGAGCCATAGTCGAATTTGAGCCTATTTGACGTACGAAAAATTTAGTTTACATTGAACTCGCCTGTTATAATAGACGGATGATTCGAACAACTCATCCCGGAATATTTTTGTTTTGCCGCAATGGTTATGAAAAAGACTGTGCAGCTGAAATACAGGCAATAGCAAATCGACAATCATGCACTGGCTATTGTAAAACAAAGGTCAATAGCGGACATGTTATTTTTTGTACACACGATTACCAAAATGCAGAGTCACTCTACTCGGCTATTGATTTTTCCCAACTCATATTTGCCAGACAATGGTTTTTAATTTTTGAATCCATTGACGAGCTTCCCGAAAAAGATCGACTCACCCCTATTCTGAGTTCAATCAATGACGCTAAAAATTACTACCTTTCTTTTAGGCAGTTAGTTGTTCAGCAAGCCAACATGGAGAGCAGCGATAACCTGCAACGTTTTATAAAAGCAATTAGTCCACCGTTGCAAAAAATGCTATATCAACAAGAAATTCTTGTTAAATCTGACCTACATGACGAGAAATATTTACAGCTATGCTTTACCAGTGCCAGCCAGGTTTACATAGGCTATTTACCCAAAGGACACCATTGGGCGGGGGGAATACCTAGACTTAAAATTCCCGATAGTGCGCCTAGTCGCTCTTATTTAAAACTTGAGGAAGCATTCGTTCGATTTATAGGAAGCGAGCGTAGCCACTATTTACGACCACAAATGACGGCGACTGACCTCGGATCAGCCCCAGGAGGATGGAGTTGGTTACTTATTCAGAATCATCTAAAGGTATCAGCCGTCGACAATGGGCCAATGGATCGAAATTTACTCGACTCTGGCCTCTGCGAACATATCATAGCAGATGCATTTCGTTACAACCCTAAATATCCTAATGATTGGTTAATATGTGATATCGTCGACAAGCCGTTACGAGTAATGGATTTAATTAATCACTGGATCGAAAACAGGTGGTGTAAGTACACAATTTTTAACCTTAAACTTCCGATGCAGCAAAGATTTAAGTTCATCGAAAGCAAAGTATTTCCCTGGATCGAATCACTCCTTAACGATCAATTAATCACAAGATGGAAAGCCAAGCATTTATACCATGACAGGCATGAAGTCACTTTTATGTTGGAATAATATTTTATGAGTCTAATGAATAGAAGTATTGGGCGCCTAACATAACACTAAAATTATTCTATCAAACGCTTAATGGTACTTAGTAAAGCCTCTTCATCAATCGGTTTTGTTTGATACTCGTTGCAACCAGCGGACATTGCTGCATCTCTGTCACTCTTCATTGCATGGGCACTTAACCCTACTATAGGAATATTTTTAAGAACTTTATCGGTCTTTATAATCCGAATTGCCTCAAGTCCACCCATCGTCGGCAAAGATATATCCATCAGTACCAGGTTAATTTTACCTTGATACAATTTCTCAATCCCATCTTCAGCCCGCTCTGCTTGAATGACTTCAAATTCTGCATCCTCAAGAATTTCGACCACTAAGGCCATATTATCAGGATTGTCTTCCACTACCAATATAGTATTCGACACCTCACACTCCCTTATTATTCAATATTATTATATTGTTTTCCACATTCTATCGAAACCACAAGCAAGTATCATACGTTTTCCTAACGTTGTAGTTGCTCATGACTTTTAGATACACCTGTTAATTAAAACAAGAACGTCGTCAACCAGCTTGACCTTATATTTTATAAGTCCACTGGAATACAAATTTCAAATGTAGTACCGATATCAATCTCACTTGTCACTATAACACTCCCTCGTAGCAATTCTACATAGTTGCTCACGATCGCTAATCCTAATCCGGTACCCCCGACTTTTTGTGACAATTTTTCGTTAGCTTGCCTAAACGCCTCAAAAATAAAGGCTAGAGCATCTTGCGCTATTCCGATCCCTGTATCACTCACCTGAATTACGATTTGCTCTTCTTCGTCCGGTAGCGTCTTCTTATGAGCCGCTATAGTGATCTTCCCACTATGCGTAAATTTAATAGAATTACTCACAAGATTAATTAAAATCTGCTTCAATTTAGTAACGTCGGTATAAAGTTGAATGTCACTTTCTGGAATATTAAGAGAAAGTTCTATAGACTTTTTCTCCAACATCGCGTGTGCAAGTTCAAACACCTCAACGGCTAATTGAGTAAAACTAAATGTCTCTGCATGCGCTTCCATTTTTCCTGCTTCTATTTTTGACAAATCGAGCAGACCATTAATTAACTCAAGCAAATGATGCGCATTTCTATCTACTGTTTGTAAATTATTTAACTGACGCTCATCAAGTTGTTCTGCAGATTTTTTTAACACCCGTTTGGTAAAACCGATAATAGAATTCATGGGAGTGCGCAATTCATGGGACATTTTTGCCAGAAATTCTGTTTTTAATTCTGTCGCACGAACTAATTCTTGTGCTTTATGTTCAAGCTCAGCGGTACGTTCTTGCACCTGTTTTTCTAACGTAAGCTGGTAGTTTATTTGCAGTGCCTCAGCCTCCTTTCGGTGAGAGATGTCGGCTCCTTCAAATACCATTTGCACAAGTTTACCCTTCTCATCCAATACCGGGTACACCCCAAGCTCCATCCAGAGAGAGTGATTTAAAGCATTAAATTTTACGTCATAGGTGACTGTAGTTCCTTCTCCCGCTTCTTTGCACATCGATTTAATTTTCTGACTTATCCCAGGTTCGGAATCAAACCAACAGCATTTCCAGAGCAACTCACCTATAATAAGGTCCTTTTTGACAGCAGCTAATTCGAGGGGCATATTGTTAATAAATAAAATACGTCCATCAGGCTGCATTACACCCACCATAGACTTCAGATCATCAATTAAGCCCTGAATCAAGAGTTGCTTGCTTTTTATTTCTTCACGAAGCCTATACTGCTCACTTACATCGTTAAAAACCAGGACCATACCCAATATTTTTCCACTACTGTCTCTTATAGGTGCCGCTGAATCCGCTATTTGATATTCAGTTCCGTCTTTTGAGATCAAAGTTGTATGATTACTGAGATAGACTATTTCACCCGTTTTGAGTACTTTATCGACCGGATTAGGAATAATTTCGCGCGTACTTGCATTTATAATCGGAAATATAGTTTTCAAAGGCTGTTGTAAAGCCACTTCATTGGACCAACCTGTTAGCGCCTCAGCAACGGGGTTAAGACGAACAACGTTTCCAGATATATCCGTTGTAATGACAGCATCGCCGATGCTATCAAGTGTCTGTGCGAGATATTGTTTTTGGTTATCAATTTCAGAAATCTGCAAATGCAAACGTCCATGCATATTATTGATAGACTGTACGACTATATCAAACTCGTCAATTTTTTTTGATGTTCGATTTAAGGACAAACGTGAATTATTCGACAAAGGATCATGTTTCTTCGAAAAATCAGATATAGCGATTAAGTGACGTGCAACTAACTGGTAGAATATAAAGTAAATAAAGAAGGCAACAAATGATGTCTTGACCCCGTTTGTTACCAGAATAACCCAGACCTTATTGATGATCCTTTGATAAACTCCATCAAGGCTTACATTTACAATCAAACTTCCAATATTGATATTCTTATTTCTATGACGATAATTCATTAAATATTTTCGTTGAATAAAATTATCACCATTAATCGCACCTGATTTAGCCCAGACTCGTTGTTCATCACGAACTTCCACATATTGAATGTCCCTGATTTTTCCAATGCCGTTAAGACTGGTCTGTAAAAGCCTTCGATTCGCTGCCCAAAGTGCAGAGCTTAAACTATCTAAATGAACGTTTTCGATTTGATCGAAATCACGTTCAATTAATTCCAGATCCGAAAGATAGTCGCGGTATAGTTGAAAAGCAGTAATTAAAATTGTTATCACGGTACTGAATAGAACTATATACAAGATCAATCGTCGTGCAATAGGGTTTTGAAGTGTTTTAGAATCTGGCACCTTAAATTTTCACTACTTAACTGATTTTTGCAAATAAGGTTTTAGCACTCGATTATAGATTTCTAGAGTAGTGCCATCATCATTCATACCTTTTAGTGATGCAGCAAGTCGTGGCACCAGTAACTTGTGTTTTTTATGTAAATAGACATAAAACTTTGGGCTTGCCAATGGGGGGCTCAATAAATAAATATTCTGAAGCTCATGCTTCTTTATATAACCCAATCCAGACCAACTAGAATAAGCAATAAAATCTACACGATTTTTCAATAATAGAGTGAATGACTGTTCTGCACTATCTGTTTTAATAATAGAAACCTTTGAACCAAGCTGTCCAATATTATCTTCCATAATTTTCCAACCAGAAATAATCGCGATACTATGTGATGCGATACTCACCCATCCTTTAACAATAAATTTTGGCTTATTCTTTGTAAAAAGCACCATATCAACAGTCATCACTGGTACAGGTACTCTGATCAGGTTAGCATATTGATGCTGCAGACCAGCGACACGCGACAAATCACCATCGTCAATACCCAAGTTAGAATTAATCAATGCTCGCTCGGCAGGCAACCTCACCGTTTCAAGATGGTAACCAATGCGCCGCAAAGCCTCACCAACAACCTGATCTGCATAACCCGTCTGTGATTCATTACTGACAGGTGGACCGAAGGCCGTATTCAGTACTATGGTCTTTCGGGATAACGATACTTGGCTATAAGTGACTATAAAAACTATCGCCACTAACTTTACGATTAGATTTTGAATTATCAGCTTATAAAAACTATAGGCCATTACTCATACCTTTAGCGTCCATTTTTTTATATCAGACACTAGTCGAAGGGTAACCTTACACAAGGCCATAAACGTATACCGACTTATGTATTCTACTTATTAGTTGTAGCTTCTTTTAAGGTATAAATCAATACAAAAAGTCTAAGTAATAACTTAAGTAGTATGATGGTTTATAAGGGATAAAGGAATAAACAGGAAGACCGTTAATTTACTCTAAACACATTCAGATATAGAGGTATCACGGTCAAATAATAACGAGGAAAACCCACCCAATTAGACTATTGAGTACACGGATCGTTTAAGCTTTCTGATTGCAAGCTAGTGGGTAACACTAAGGAAAAACCTAATTTTTAGGCTGATTATTCTTAAACATATTATCAATTGCTGCGTCGGGTTTCTGCAAACAAGTCCGTACGAAGTTCTCTTTATTTTTTTCAAGCATCACGACCATAATGGTTGCTCGTTTGCGCCGGCCAGGTAACATTTTTGGAATTTCTTTCTTGCTACTAATAATAATTGTCTCCACTAAACGCGTGCATTTTTCCGCCTTTGTTTCGACTTTTCCTTTCCCGCAGGAAGAGACTACTACCGTCAGCAGTGCTACCAATAATACTTGTATAAATTTCATTATATGTCCGTACCTTATTATTAAGATATCCATTTTTCTTGTCATTAAACAAGTGTACCAGACAGTTAACTACTATTACACAGTGAGTTAAGCCACTATTATTATTCGAGCACGACACTCACAATTTTTCCTCGCTCGGAAGCCGCTACCATGTTCCAAACACCTTTGCCGTTGACCACCATATCTCGCCAATACTTAATTCGCTTAAAATATTTGCGCGGATCACGTGCATCAGATTTTAATTTAGTGACATTGATTGATACGACTTTAATACCACTAAACTCTATTTTTCGTTGCCGAACATTACCCTTTCTCAGGTCTTCTTTCAGATCTGAAAATATAATAAGAGTTTTACGTGCGGCTTTACTACGCAATAAATATTCAACTCCCTGTAAAACTCCTCCAGTAATATCGGTATAACGACTGCTTTTGGCCTTTTTTGCAAAAGCCACCACTTTCCGTACAATCACTCTTTTTTGCCGAACAGCTCTGCTGGCCCGACGATCAAAAGTCACGTTAAGTATGATATCTTTTTCGCTAAAACTATTACTATCAATTCTGGCTAATGTAAAACTATCGCCTGGATTAAGATCTCGAATAAGTTCCTTGATAATATTACTTGCCTGACGAATTTCCTTTACATAGGTTCCTGATATATCGACCAACATATAAACTGCTCGATTGTAATTTTCAAGCTTTTCAGCGCATGCCGTTAACAACAATAGCAGTGCTGAAAGAGATAATATTTTTACACACTTCATCATCGTATTACGCCCGCCTTTCTTTTGCTTTTAGTCGCTTTTGGATCATACGTCTCTCTTTTTAATATAAGACTCTCTAGCCACAAGGGTACAATTATGACTAAATCGTATACACTTACCATTATAGTGCCAAGATGCTTAAAAAACATAGCAATCAATCGAATGCCAAAAGCCAAAAACTTAATACTCGACACTGACATAGTGCGCAAAATAATCAACAAGGCATGAACGAAAGCTTCCATTGGAATAGCAATAAAAACAAGCGCGAAAGGCAACACAAACCCCATCACCATTTGCCCTAAACGTGGAATTAAAGAAAGCATTCCATCTAAAGCCACTTTGTCTGCCGTGGGATCAGTCGTGGTTTTAAGCTCACTAATTACGTGTCGACTGTAACCTAACGACATTTCAATTAATGCTAACGTGAATAAAATTGCAAATGCAGTCCACATCAAACGCTTACGCATTCGATCGTCGACGGAGGAAATTCCAGGAAACATCCGCGTCACCCCAAGCAACTCCATTAAAAATAGCCCCATCGCGATTTCGATCATAATGATCACAAAGGCTGCTATATTCGACATGGGAATACCGTAGATATATTGGTCGCCCGACACCATTTCACGCATAGGGCCTTCAATCAATGCGAAGTTAACAACCGCTCCGCCGATTGCAATCCCCATCACCAAGCCTGATATTACAAATTGATGTAGGGCAGAGGATGCCAGCATGGTTTCTGCTTTGTCGCTACGAGCAAGCATCTCTTTAAATTCGTCCATATACTTGCCGACTTCACGAGCACGCTGAGACATTTCACGGATATTTTTATCCACTTGTTCCATTAGTTTTTGAATTGTTCTAACGGTGGGAATTAAACGGCCTAATATTTTATGTCGTTCCTTATTTATTTTTTGATATTCATTCACCAAATCTTTATGAGTATCATTAAATGAGTCGTTAATATTGTCTAATACGTCAGCCACCATAGTGCTGCCTTTAGAAGGAATCTTGGACACGGCCTGAATTGCCGTTTCCCACCCTTCAATATTAGGGGGCTGCTCTTCTGTCGCATCTTTATAATCGGACTCAAGAAGATTAATTTTTTCTTGTAATTCACGATGTAAGGTTGGGTAGTTACCTAAATCTCGCTTTAGGGCAGTATCCATACGCATAAACTCTCGTTCTAGCCTACGCTCTGCCGCTTCTCTACCCGCCTCAATCAATACTTCCCGGTTCCTTGCAGCAACTCCATGCCCCATCGCTAATAAAGCGCGAGAAATCATACGAAATCCGCTATAGATGGAATTAAATAAAGATCGAATAATCATGTGTGCTGGGACTCTCGCCAGATAAAGAACGACGACCGCCACTAAAAGCCATATCACTAGCGATAAGGTAGGTGCACCACTCACAATTATTAAATATTTAGGCATATTTTACTCCTGTTGCTGGAAGCACAGTGATAGTGAACTCTCTCCTATTCAAGCAAACATCGAATACAATGCAGACAGTTCTACTTATTCAAACTACAGCCGTGCTTCTTCAATCACCACTATTGAAAATCGAAATTATTATCATTTTTATGCTTTACCCCACTCACACTTAATCTCACCAAACCTGAAGATGCAATTTATTTACAATATACATTCCAGAAAGTTAAAGACTCTTGGCAATTCACTCGACAAATAAACGGTAACTTATTGTTATTATGCAATTTATCATCGATTTCTGCGTGGGTACTTGCTTTGCTGTTACCAACATTATACTCAAGCCTGAGAAAATATATTGTCATTGAACCTCATTGGTGTCCAATTTATGACCCGATTCTCATTTTTTGGGCCAATATTTACACTTTTATGGCTAAAAACACTACTTTATAGGTATTATATGAATAATACAGTAAGTTTATAAAATCACCCAAATTTTCATGTTCTGGTGCACTATATTCAACCCTAAATCCAGAAGAACTAGTTCACTCAAAAATTGGGAATTTGGTGACACAATTGCATATTATTTTCACTTAAACTCCACCAATACAGGTTTATCACATGCGACATACAAATTTACTGGCAATGGTTCTACTAGGGTCTTTCGTTCTCTTTAACCCCCTAAGCTATAGTAATACCGATGGTAACAAATCCAATAAAAAATTCAGTTGGCCGTCATTACCGGCCACAGGGTTTATTAAAGGTCGGGCAGCAACCAAAGCAGACGTGGATAAACGTCAAGCTGTGTTTGCCTATTTAAATGGAAAAACAAAATCCACTCCTATCGATATACAACTTCCTCAATATGGCCTGATAAAAAATCAGCAAACCAATAAAATGATTCCAGTAATTGTTCTTCAAGCAGAGGTAGTGCAAGGCCAGGAAATGATAGGCTATATTGTTATCGCTAATAATTTACGAGCGGTTACCACTCGTAAGAACATTAAGCTTCTAGGCAACAAATGCTGCCCGAAACACTAAACAGGATAGATTCAAAAAAAGTACTAAATTAAAAATGCTAACCTAAGTCGGTGGTCATTACTTACGCTTACGTATACCAATCACATTAGGAACAGGCCAGCCAAAATAGGAAATTGCTTTGCCAGCATTTGAAGAACGAAAACGGCCCAGTATAATATATTCTTTTTCAGCGCTATTCACATACAATTGTGCTTGAGGTCCACCCTCGACATACATAGCAGTACGAATATTTAGGGGCAGTTTAAGTAAATTATTAATAAGCTGGTTAGTCGCGTAAGGTGAGCGAACATGAATAAATAGAATGTGACCTAGTTTATTAACCGCTATTGCAGCAGTGCTGTATTTTTCTTTTTGTAATTTCCAGACATTTTTACCCTTACATGAAATCATTCGAATACTTTGAACGTAAGCGAGATATTTTTCTTTCAAGCGACTTATATCATCGCATTCACGATCAAAAATAGTCGCCCCAGGCACGTCATTTTTTCTTGGATCGAAGGCCATTATAGTCTTCTGTTTATTCATACTTGGATTA
>VAOX01002504.1_pt1 | contig 21783 bp, 24 predicted proteins | sample 3393891 | NCBI WGS metagenome assembly VAOX01 (sample SAMN08290429, study PRJNA428436) | hydrothermal vent metagenome | isolation source: Deep-sea hydrothermal vent chimney | place: Indian Ocean: Southwest Indian Ridge | depth 2822 m m | reverse complement strand
AGGTCCATTTATTATAACACGCCCTATAAAGAATGCAACCCTATATAAATATTTTGACTGGTTCTATCTATGAGCATATTTGATTACTCTCCATGCAGTTGGGCATTGCGCATAAGAGCAAGAGTAGCAAGCGTGCTATGTTTGGTTAGGTCAGAATCTTTTTCAATGAGCGCATTGGCTTCTGTACGTGCCGCCTCAACAAGTTTCACATTACGCAATGCCTCCATTGCAACGTCAGAGACACCCCACTGGCGCTTGCCGTATAGTTCACCTGAACCACGTAGTGACAAATCGTATTCTGCCAATTCAAAACCATTCTTTGCTTTAGTAAGGGCGGTAAGTCGCTCACGAGTGGCGGTGCCATAGGATTCAGGCAATGCAAAACAATATGCTTGGTTTGTGGAGCGCAGTACACGTCCTCGTAATTGGTGAAGCTGGGCCAAACCAAATCTTTCGGCACCTTCTATCAAGATCACAGTTGCGTTTGGTACATTCACCCCAACTTCAATGACAGACGTTGCTACAAGTATATGTGTTTCTCCAGCGGTAAATCTATTCATAGCATCTTCTTTTTCCGCAGGCTTCATTTTACCGTGTAATATATCAATAGTTAATTTTGGAAATATGTCCTTCTTAAGTCGCACTGCCTCGGCTTTCACTGAACGCGCTTGAAGAGCAAGTTCTTTGTTTGGATCTGGTTCATCAATGCGCGGACAGATAACATATGCTTGATGACCAGCAACAATTTCTTTTCTTACTCGTTCATACGCATCTTCGCGTTTCCCTGGTCCAAGTACTCTTGTTATAACTGGTTTACGTCCAGCAGGCATTTGATCTATTAGCGTTAGGTCAAGGTCACCATAAATGGTGAGTGCAAGTGTGCGAGGAATTGGTGTTGCAGTCATAGAAAGAAGATGTGGCGTTAGTCCATTTTTACGAGCAAGCTCTTGGCGGTGTACCTTACCGAAACGATGCTGTTCATCAATAATTGCATAAGCAAGTGTTTTGAAATTAAGTGATTTTTGCACGAGAGCATGTGTACCGATGACAATAGGAATCTCACCATTTGCAACCCATTTTTGAAATTGTGCACGTGAAATATGCGTAGATTTTTCACGAGTTATCTTTGATGGGAACTTACGGCACTCACTCCCAGTGATTAGACCGATAGGAATTGGATGATCCTTAAAGAAAGATATAAATGTTTCGAAGTGTTGTTTGGCAAGGATTTCCGTTGGGCACAGATATGCGACTTGTAATGTGCCTGATCTTCTGCCAGGTGGTTGTGAAGTAGCCACAAGGTACGCGGTCGCTGCAGCGACCGCAGTTTTTCCACTTCCAACATCACCTTCCAAAAGTCGCATCATCGGATGAGTTTTCTCGAAATCGTTCACTATAATATCAATCGTGCGTTGTTGTGCGTTTGTTATTGGAAATGGAAATGAGGAAACGAAGTTGGCAAGAGCTACACGGTCAACGGTAACAGGAAGTGATTTCTCTCTTGTGGATATTAGTCGCCTTTGTGCCATGACAAGCTGAATTGCAAATACCTCCTCAAATGCGAAACGCTTTCGTGCCGACTCACTATCTTTTAGTGTGCGTGGTAAGTGTATCCACACCAGGGCTGTTGCAAGTGTTGGTAAGTTGTAGCGCTCTAAAAGCTCATTTGGTATTGCATCTTTCATATGTTCGTGTACACCGGTAGCAATACATTTTTTTACTGTGTGGTATAGCCAGCGTGATGAAACACCTTTACTCTCAGAATATACAGGGTAGAGCGTCTGATCGCATATTTCCGTAGCACCAGAAAAAAGTGTGTTATGTACATCTTCGGGTTTAATTGGCGTACGTTCAATTTCAGGATTTGCCAGATATATTTTCTCTCCTGTACCAGCAATCTTTCCTGTTGCTTTTACGACCATGCCATCTGCGAGACTTTTTGCAATGTATGGTTGTGAAAACCAAATAATCTTAATTTTACCTGAGGCGTCTTCAAGCCACGCCTCAGCAATCGGCTTACGACTTTTCCATGCTTTGCGTGTTTGTGGTTTTCGTATGGTTCCGTATAGTGTTACTTCCGCACCTGCTGTAGTGCCAGCAATAGTGCCTGTCGGACCGGCATTTTCGTATCTGGCGGGGAAGTGATATAGCAGATCATGCACAGTAATAATACCGAGCTTTTTAAGTGCCAACTTCTGGTCACTACGTATTCGTGGGAAATGTGTAACAAGCAAATCAGTTTCTTTCATATGTTAGTAGTTGTAGGACATAATATCTTATACAAATTGTGAATATTCCATGTAGGTAATAATAGCATGGTAATTTTAGTAGATTGTTCCTATATAAGTGCCATTTGGACAGAGTACTGTAACATACACGTGCATCATTTTAATGATGCACGTGTATGTTACAGTACTGGCATGAGCAGAAAATCATTTATTTGGGGTGGATTATTTATTGGTTCAAGTCTAGGTGGATTTGCTCCAAATTTTTGGGGTAGCAGTGTACTATCGATGAGTGCGGTGATATTTAGCGCAGTTGGTGGTGTAATAGGTGTATTTGTAGGATTTAAACTTGCATCATTGCTTAACCTGGAATAGGAACCATTCACGATATTTATTTTGTGGTACTGTGTACGAGTAATCATCAGGCGCGCAAGGCGCATACTATATAGAAGTATATGATTATAGAAATAGACGATATCTAAAAACATATAATGGAGACGTGGCTGAGTGGTCGAAAGCGCTTCACTGCTAACGAAGTAGGGTTTAATCGCCCTCGTGGGTTCGAATCCCACCGTCTCCGCAAATTGAAACTTCCGTATTACTAAGTTGCTATATAGGCATGAGAAAACAAAAACACGGTTCATAATACTCATAATAATAGGCTCTATAATTTGGCTAGCGTCTTCATTTTTATGATGAAATAGTAAGTTATGAAAGTTAGTTGGTGGGGAAGTTCACCTATTTGATAGGCGTTACTTTTTCTTCTTTCGTGGCGTCGCTGTTTTTTGCATAGAAATAGAGTGCGATTTTGTTTGAAGTTTTTCTACGATGAATGATGCGTACCAGCGTGGCCATTTGGTATCTCGCTTCCCGAGTTTTTTTTCGTAAACTCCGTGTGCTTTTTCTGCCTTGATGAGTGTCTTTTCAAGAGTCTTTTTATCTACTGAGATGTGTGTTTGCATATATTACTAGTATAACGCAAATTAAGAATATGCAATGGCAAGCGGGAGGATATTTGTTGCCCCTGCTTTTTTTAGTGCATCAATACCAGCACGAAGTGTAGCTCCAGTGGTGCACACATCGTCACATAGTAGATATGTTTTTCTTGGATCAAGTGAATCAGTTACAAGAAACGCATCACGCATGTTTAGTTCGCGTTCATTTTTTGAAAGTGTTGTTTGTGACGCTGTTTCGCGTGTACGTACCAAACAATTTTGTATGAGCACCATATTAGTATCATCAATTCCGTAATGTAATATTTCTTCTGTTTGATTATATCCACGTTCACGTTTTCGCTTTGGAGCAAGCGGAATCGGTATTGCAATCACTTCACCAAAACTTTCTTCCATATTTAGCTCTATAATGTATTCACGAAATACACTACCTAATAGTAAGAGTGCCTTGTGATCGTTATGATATTTTGCTTCGTGAATAAGTGTTCGTACACTTCGTGTATGGAAAGGTAACAGTGCTATGGTTGGTGGATTGGAAAATAGAAGAACACGCGGATTTACAAGTTTCATTAACACGTCTTTTTTCATATCACGCACAAGTTTTCTGTTCCTACTTGGAGTAAACAGAATATCTAATACAAATTGTGTAATCATTGTGTACACGTTCACTTTGTTCGTATGGTAACATGGATAGCATGGGATTCTTTTCACAAATATTTTCTAAAAAAGAAAAAAGTGTAATTGGAGTTGACATAGGTTCATCTTCACTTAAGGTGGTACAACTACGCAAAGAACATGGCATCATAATGCTTGAAACATACGGTGAGCTGGCGCTTGGTCCTTATGCAAATGTTGCCATTGGGCAAGCAACGAACTTGCCAGCAGATACAATAGCAAAAACTCTAACTGACTTATTAAAAGAATCAAGTGTAACTACAACTGACAGTGGTATTTCAATCCCATCAGCACGTTCACTACTCGTGTTTGTTGACTTACCATATCGCGATAATGCGGATGAACAACGCACGATTATTGAGCTTGAAGCACGGAAATATATTCCAGTACCGATAGAAGAGGTACAGCTTAATTGGTTCGTTTTACCAGGAGGCAGGGCGACAGAGCAAAAGACAGATTCTCCAAGAATGGTGCAAGTGCTTCTGGTGGCGGTACATAGAGATGAAATTACATTACTTGAGAACGTTGCTCATAATGCAGGACTCGCTACGTCTTTCTTTGAGATTGAAATCTTTAGTACGATCCGTGCTGTTGTAGATGAACCTATAAAGCCAATAATGATTATTGATATAGGTTCCGCATATACAAAAATATACGTAGTTGAGCAAAATGTCGTAGGTTCTTCCCATTCAATCTCTCATGGTGGTGAAGATATAACTCGTGCCATTGCTACCACCAAACATATTGAAATAGAACAAGCAGAGCATCTTAAGAAGGACGGTGGTTTTGATGATGTTAAAGATACATTGATGCACACAATACTTGAGAATGTATACTCTGAGATTTTCACTGAAGCCAAACGTGTCATGTCGCAGTTTGAAACAACATATAATCGTGCAGTTTCCACTGTAATTCTTACTGGTGGTGGTGGAGTTACGAAAGGTCTTGTGCAATATGCAAAAACATTTTTCTCAGTTGATACTCGTGTTGCAGATCCGTTTGCCAAAACAAAAGCACCTGAATTCATGCGACAAACACTAAGGGAAATAGGTCCTGAATTTTCTGTTGCTGTTGGATTGGCACTTCGTAAATTGCAAGATAAATAGTCTTTTGTTTATAATTTTTATCAAGTAAAGTTACAGGGTACACATTACATGTGCATAACTTGTATTACAAATATGCGATGTTCCTTATATACTAAATAATATACATATGCAACCTTCTTCTAACGTACCAACTTCTTTCGTGCCATTACCACCGCGTTCCGCGCCAAAACGACAACGGCGTATGAACTTCTCAGGTGCCTTTGGTTTTGTTGCGTTTGGTATTTTTGCGCTGGTCTCTCTTGTTGCGCTTAGTGTATTTCTCTATCAGATATATTTGCAACATAATTTAGTGTCAGTTCAAAGAGATGTACAGACTGCACAGCAAGCTTTTAATACTGCTCCAATACAAAAAATAACAATTCTAAATAATCAACTTATTACAGCTGAAGAGTTATTAAATAATCATGTAACTCTCTCTCGCTTTCTTGATGTGCTAAGTGCGAATACTCCAAAGAATGTCCGCTTTACATCTTTAGCTATTATTGTTAGTCAGAAAGATAAAGTAGCATCTTTAAAAGCAGATGGTATTGCGCGTGATTTCAATACATTAGTGATTGAGTCTCGTACACTTGAGGCAAATAAGAATTTGTCAAATATAGTATTTTCCAATATAGCCATAGATAATAAAACAGGCAATATTAGATTTATAGTTTCGGGAACTATAAGTAATAAATTAGTAGAAAATTTCTCTGCTATGGTGAGTAACGTGGGCACAGCTATTACCGCAACAACCACAACTGCTTCTTCCACAGTATCAAAACAACCAAATACAGCCACAACAACACCATGAATCAACGCCTTATCATAATATTAGAACTAATTGTGGCCTTTGGATTATTCTTTTGGTATGTACAGCCTACATATACAGGAAGTATTCAGATACTTCATGCGAAAATAGCATCAGAACAGATGGTGTCAAGAACAATGCAGAAATACTCACAAGAAGAGACGCGTCTTGAAGAAAAAAAGAATAGTATGTCACAAATAAGCATAATGCGCCTTTCGAAGATGGTTCCTACAACCAATGGCACTGCACACTTCCTGTTTAGTATTAACGCATTGGCATCACGTTCCGGGTTTGCGTTAAATAAGTTTAATATAAAAAATCAAAATAATAATCCACAACAGAATGTATCAGGCAGAAAGCAGAATCTATATAAAACGTTTACATTGGACGTGTCAGGTGAGGGAACATATGGCGCCTTTCGACAATTCCTAGGTGGAATTGAGCGTAGTTTACGTATAATTGATGTTACATCCCTATCTATAAGAACGAATGTATCGTCAACTGGGAAGAATATAAATTTGTATGATTATTCATTAACATTACAGATATACCGATTACCATCGGCATTATAAAATATTATGAAAAAGGAATCATCATTTAATCTAATACTAATTGGTTTTATCATAATCGTTGCGGTTGCTGGGGGTTATTTATACTTTACTTCTACAAATACACCATTGACACCTCTTACTGCAACTACTCCAGCGACGTCAGCATTGTTTTCAGACATAGGATCAATACAGCTTAATACTGCTGTTTTATCGGATGCTCGTTTTAATGCGCTTACAGATATAACTGCTCCGATTATAGATGAACAAATGGGACGCACTGATCCATTTGCACCGTTTAACTAATATAAATAATAAATAAGGGTACGTATGCATACACTTGATATACTTATACAAAAAGGAGTTCTCCAAGCTGGTGATAAGAAAGCAATTCTTGAGGAGGTACGAGTATCAAAAACATCACTTGAAGAGGTCTTAAAGAAGCGTGGTGTATTTATTGAGACACTTTTATCAGTTCTTGGTGAATATTATCATTTACCTCATAAAGTGTTAGATAATTCAATAATACCACCGAAGATACTTCTACACATTCCTGAAGAGTCTGCACGGCATTATCAATTTGTTCCTCTTGCTGTTGTAAATGGAGCACTTGAAGTTGGTATTATCGATCCAGATGACATGGAGGCAATAGATGCTCTTCAGTTTATATCAACTCGCGTTGGTATACCATATAAACTATATGTAATTTCGCATACCGATTTGGATAAAATATTAGACCAGTATGAGAGTATGACTGGTGAAGTCGATGAGGAATTATCTGAATTTAATACTACATCTAATGACACACAAAAAGAATTAGAAAAGAAAACAAAAAAGGCGGAGACTCAAAGTAATCAATATATAAAGACTGATGCTCCGGTAACAAAAATAGTGGCAACTATTTTACATTATGCAGTTGAAGGTAATGCTTCTGATATACATGTTGAACCAATGGAAAGTGGTACACGCGTACGGTTTCGTATTGATGGTGAGCTACACACATCACTTACTCTTCCAGGGAAAGTTCATCAAGCAGTAACGGCACGTATCAAAATACTATCCCAAATGCGTCTTGATGAAAAACGTAAGCCACAAGACGGTCGTTTTTCCGCGACCATAAGTGATAGGCATATAGATTTTCGTGTTTCTACTTTTCCTACCGAGTTCGGAGAAAAAGTTGTAATGCGTATTCTTGACCAAACAAGTGCAGATATAACTATCAAATCACTTGGATTATTGGATCATACTCTGGATGTTGTACATAGTATGTTGAAAAGACCATATGGAATTATTCTTATATCTGGTCCAACTGGCTCAGGTAAATCAACCACACTTTTTGCGATGCTCTCATCACTTGATAGAGAGACGCGCAACGTGGTATCTCTTGAAGATCCAATAGAATATAAAATAAAGGGTGTTTCGCAATCACAAGTACATCCAGAAATTGGTTATGATTTTGCTACTGGACTTCGTTCAATATTGCGACAAGACCCAGATGTAATTATGATTGGAGAAATTCGTGACAAGGAGACAGCACGACTTGCAGTGCAGTCCGCACTCACTGGTCACTTGGTATTTTCTACTGTGCATACCAATACGGTAGCGGATGTGGTTCCGCGTCTTATCGACATGGGTGTTGATCCATATCTTATTGCTCCGACACTAATTGGTGTAATAGGTCAGCGCTTGGTAAAGAAATTATGTGTACACGCAGGTAAACCATTTCCAGTAAGCGACAGTATGAAATTACTCCTTAAAAAAGAATTTGCAGATTTGCCAGATGAGTACCATAAACATATTCCTCAATTTAACGAATTTTACCGTGCTTCACAGACTACGGAATGTCCAAATGGAATCGAAGGACGCATTGGTGTTTTTGAGACATTAACTATGGATAAAGATCTGGAACATATTGTACTTACAGACCCAACTGCCGAAAGTATATATGAATATGCGCGTAGCAAAGGTATGTTTACTATGAAAGAAGATGCAATTATAAAAGCACTTTCAGGTACAATTCCTTTTGAAGAAATGAACACATTTGGTGGTGAATTCCTAGCAGGATGATGATACACTAAATTATATGAAAACTTCCTATACCATATTTCTTGTTGATGATGATAAATTTTTGCTTAGTATGTATGTCGCGAAATTCCAAAGTTCTGGGCATAAGGTGTACTCCTTTACGTCTGGAAGGGAATTACTGAGTTCTTTAAGAGATAATACACAAAAGATAGATGCACTATTATTGGATATAATTATGCCTGATATGAATGGGTTTGAGATACTTGAGGGACTACGCAGTGAAAATTTGGCTCAAGGCGCAAAGGTTATCGTATTATCAAACCAAGGTCAAAATGTAGATATAGAACATGCAAAAGAGTTTAATGTGGACGGCTACATAGTAAAAGCATCAGCAATACCATCGGAAGTTGTTGAAAGTACCATTAACATAATAGAACAGAAGACCCCATGAACACATCGGAACAAAAACTTAACGGTTTACTTGACATAGTTATAGCCGAGGGGGGTTCTGATTTGCACTTAACTGTCGGGAGACGTCCAATTATCCGTGTGGATGGTACTCTAATTCCACTTTTGCAACAATCGGAGCTTACAGCTGGAGATATGGATGGAATCTTAAAAAGTCTTCTACCAGAGACTCGCTTGAAAGTTCTTGAAAAAAACCAATCTGTTGATTTTGCATATTCATATGGTGACAAAGGGCGTTTCCGTGTTAATGGATACATAGCGCAGGGTGTAGTGGCGGTTGCGATGAGGCTTATTCCACACGCAATTCGTACTATTGCACAATTAAATTTACCACCAATCTTAGATTTATTTACACATCGATCGCAGGGGTTTTTTATTGTGGTTGGTCCAGTTGGGCAAGGGAAGACAACAACTCTTGCAGCTATTGTTGACAGTATAAATCAGTCGCGAAGTGAGCATATAATTACCATTGAGAATCCAATTGAATATATCTTTGAGAAAGGTAAGTCTCTTATTCATCAGAGGGAAGTGTATACCGATACTCCTGATTTTCACATAGCACTTCAAGCGGCATTTCGTGAAGACGTTAATATTATTATGTTAGGTGAGATGCGCAATAAAGAGACCATATCATCTGCTGTAACCGCAGCTGAAACAGGTCATCTTGTACTCTCAACTCTTCATACAAATAATGCTGCACAAACTATTGATCGTATAATTGATATCTTTCCTGCTGAACAGCAAGAGCAGGTGCGTGTCCAACTTGCTGGATCACTTTCTGGTATCTTTTCACAACGACTTATCCCACGTATTTCCGGAGGGCTTGTCCCAGCATATGAACTTCTTTTAAATAATAGTGCGGTGGCTAATCTTATTCGTGAGGGTAGAACAAATGAAATATCAACCGTTATCCAAACTTCATTAAAGGAGGGAATGATAGATATGGATAGAACACTCGCGGACCTTGTGCGCCGTGGAGAAGTGACCATTGAGCATGCGTATGAACACTCTTTTGATACAAAGACGTTTGAACGTTATCTATAGGAACAATAACGCTTATGTTATTTACATATCACGCACTTGATAAAGATTCCCATGAGAGAAGTGGAACTATAGAGGCACTTTCAATGGACGTCGCGGTTTCTGCGTTACAACGTAGAGAGCTTATTATTTCTTCAATAGAACCTGTTGGAGGAGGGTCAATACTTTCTTTACAAATGAAGTTTTTTCAAAGAATTTCAAATAAAGAAATCGTCATATTATCTCGACAAATTGCAACACTCTTCACAGCTCAAGTTTCTGCATTGCGTATTTTTAGATTATTGGCAGGAGAAGTTGACAATGAATTATTGGCAGATGTGTTGACACAAATAGCTGATGATTTGCAGGGTGGAACTGCTATTTCAAAAGCACTCTCACGACATCCGAAGGTATTTGGAGTCTTTTATATAAATATGGTACGCGCAGGTGAAGAATCGGGACGTCTTTCTGAGATATTTAATTTTCTTGCCGATTATCTTGACAGAACTTATGCAGTCGTAAGCAAAGCAAAGAATGCACTTGTATACCCTACATTTGTTATCGTAACTTTCTTTGTAGTTATGGGACTTATGTTAACGTTTGTTATTCCGAATATAACTAAAATTTTATTGGATTCTGGTCAAAAAATACCATTTTATACCAGAATGGTAATGGATTTATCATATATTCTTGTACATTATGGAATATTCATTCTGATTGCTTTTGTTGCAGGTGGTATATATTTGTACCATTCATTACAGACAGGACCTGGTAGATATGCATTTGACAGGTTTAAGATTTCTATACCATACATAGGTGATTTATATAAGAAATTATATCTATCACATATTACAGATAACTTCTCTACTATGCTATCTTCAGGTGTATCACTTATTGATGTAATAAAAATATCAGCTGATGTTGTTGATAATTCAGTATATAAAGATATTCTAAAACAAACAGAGGATTCAGTGCGTGCTGGGTCATCTATCTCAGATGCTCTATCAAAATATCCAGATGAGATTCCAAGCATTATGACCGCTATGATTAAAGTTGGTGAAGAAACTGGAGAACTTGGGAGTATACTTAAAACTCTTTCGAAATTCTATACACGAGAAGTTATGACTGCAGTTGATACACTTGTGGATCTAATTGAACCACTTATGATCATACTTCTTGGGGTTGGCGTTGGAGTATTGATTGTATCAGTACTCGTACCAATCTATAATATGGCGAATGCCTTCTAGTATTCGTTTGGATATGTATTTTCTGTGTTGACGTGTTTAATAAGATACTTACTATAGTTATCCACATACGCAGTATTATAACTTAATTACTTAATATATACTTAAAAGCACGGAATGTAACATTATCAGTTCCGGCTTACAATATATAAATATTATTATTATGCAAAAAATAATTCGCACAAAAAACCCTGAGCGAGGTTTTACGCTCATTGAACTCTTGGTGGTTATCGCAATCATTGGTATTCTTTCTTCCATTATTCTTGTGTCTCTTAACACGGCACGTAGCAAAGGTTCAGATGGTGCAGTGAAGGGAGACCTTGCGACAGTACGCACGCAAGCGGCACTTGATTACTCTGGTAACAGTAATAATTATGGAGCTATGACTACGGTATATAAAATGGTTTCAGGCACACCACTTTCATGGAATGGTAAGGCAGGTGATGTAAGTGTTGCTCTAATGTCTGGTACACCAACCATTTCAAGTAAAGTTGACGGCACTACAGCGCAAGCCCTTACAAATGCATACACTAATTCAAAGACTCACAATGTGTCATTCAGTGCTACTCAAGATACATTCTTTGCTACAGCAGAACTTTCAGACGGAACATACTGGTGTGTTGACTCAACTGGATATGGAGGTCCAATAACAACAGTTCCTACTGCGGCAGTAGCCACTTGTAAGTAGTATCTAACTAGGTATAAGAGACTGTTAATTATAAAACTACAAAACCCCGCTTAAGCGGGGTTTTGTAGTTTTATAATGAAAGAAAATACGGTACACTTATACTATATTCATATATGATTCCTATCACTTATTTATTTATCATTCTATTTTTTATATTTGGAACTATTATTGCAAGCTTTCTTGGAGTCGTGGTCGCAAGATTTGGTACTGGTGAAAGTTGGTGGAGTGGACGTTCATATTGCGATTCATGTAACGAAGTACTTACTGCGAAAGATATGGTACCGATTTTCTCATGGATTCTATTGCGTGGGCGATGTCTTCATTGTGGTACGCACATAAGTGTTGCCTCAACTATTGTTGAGGCAACACTTGGAACACTCTTCGCATTAAGTTACATTTTATTTGGTATATCATTCTCACTTCTATTTTTCTTGGGCGCTCTTTTCTTTGCTGGAGCCGTTGTGCTTTATGACATGCGGCACACTATCATACCCACACCATTTAATTTATTCTTTGTAATAATGAGTATTTCATTTGCTGCTATATCTGCAAGTAGCGTGATTATATTTTGGAATGCATTTGTGATAGCTCTTATCATAGGGCTATCACTTGCTTTATTGCATTATGTTTCATCCGGCAAGGCAATGGGACTTGCTGACGCTCCTTTTGCTTTTGGGCTTTCATTACTTGTGGCACCGTTTGCTTTCCCTGGGTTTCTCTATTCATTTTGGATAGGAGCAATTATAGGATTAATAATCTTGGCACGAACACCTAAGGGGCATAGGGTAGGTATTGAAGTTCCGTTTGCACCATTTTTAGCAATAGGTTTTCTTACAGCATTGTTTACAGGGTGGAATATACTTTATCTAATATTATGGCTCATACACATATAACTTTATCAAAAGGGTTCACTCTTATAGAAATGTTAATAGTCCTTGCTATTATTGGTGTGGTTACTGGTGTAGTAGTAACTGGACAACATTCTTTTGAACGATCCGTTATATTAACAAATACAGCATATGATATTGCGTTATCTATTCGTGAAGCACAAGCGTATGGATTTTCAGGTAAAAGTGCAACCAATGCACCTGCAGATGATGGTAATTATGCATATGGTATTGATTTTAAAATGATTAAACCATATACACGATCATATACACTTTTTGCAGATAATGGAGGAGCATCATTTTCTTGTCATAAGCAATTAAAAATCTCTGGTTCATCAATTATCCCTCCTGACCAAAAAGCTGGAGACTGTTATTTCTCACAAATATCAGGAGATACAGTAGTAAATAATTTTGCTATAAATAATGGAATAACTATATCCAGTGTATGTGTATCCCTTGGTGCGTCCACCACATGTGGTAGTAGTGGACAATTTGATATTTCTTTTACGCGTCCAAATAGTGTGTACGTTAGATTTAACACGCACATAGGTAATACTGCATGTATAAAAGTATCGCGGTCTGGTACTTCATCAAGGTACATCTTGGTTAGAGGTTATGGTTCAACAATTCCTTATGAAAATGGTACGGTATCCGTGTCAAATACACCCGTTTCTCCATATTGTGGATAATAATTAAAATTACTATGAACTTACCGTATAAAAAAGGATTTACACTCATTGAGCTAATTGTATCGCTTGGTATTTTTAGTATCGTTATGACACTGGTTGCAAGCACATATTTTTCTCTTATTTCCGCCAGTGGGAATGTGCGTACCTCAACAAGTGCAATAGACAACGTTTCTTCAGCACTTAATTCCATGGTAAATGATATTCGCAGTGGTGAATGTAAACTCGGACAGTGTGGTAGTGGCAATTCATTTACTTTTACAGATTCTGGTGGGCTTATCGTAACCTATAGCTCGTGTAGTATTTCCACATCTAAACCTCAAATATGTAAAAGTGTGAATAATGGAGTACCGTATGCACTAACGCATTCACCGGTTTATATAAATACAATTGATTTTAAGTCACAGACTTATTCTTCAGGTGTCTCTCCTAAGGCAAGTCAAACACTCACAACTATTAGGGTTGGTGGGGAGTATATGTTGCCACGTCACAAAAAATCATCCAGTTTCCATTTGGAGACGGTTGTTACACCGCGTAAGATATATATACAATAGTATGATACGTAATACCTCAACAAAAGGATTCACACTTATTGAGACACTTGTTGCCATAGCAATTATTATGGTTGCTATTACAGGACCATTTGTTGCCACTGAAAACTCAATAAGTGCCGTGACGGTAGCTCATGATAAAAATATTGCTATATTTCTAGCTCAAGAAGGTATTGAATATGTACACACAATTCGTGACAAGGTATATATAAAGGAATGTTTTTCAAGTTCTGGAGTAAATTGTAATAATTGGTGGAATATCTTTACTACTGGATCAGGGTATGATGTACTTAAATGTAGCGCTCTTACTTCTTGCGCACTTGATATTACAAAGTCACAATATTCTAGTATTCCTCCGTTTGTAAGCGGCACTCTTTCCTCTTGTACTATAGGAACTGGTGGACAAAATGGAGTTTGTGACCAGCTGTACCTTACTTCAGCATATGCATATACAACTTCTCCAGCTAGGAATACGCCCACAATCTTTTTTAGAAAGATTGTGATAACAAGAATAAATGCAAACTCAATTAAAGTGAATGTTACTATTACATGGAGAAATCATGGTTCTAATAACTCAATTACAGCAGATGATATGCTCACTTCATGGGAGTAAAATACATATGATTACATCACAACATATACCACATCACACAAAAGAGTCAGGCATTGCTCTTTTTGTTGCTGTCATTTTCGCTTCAGTTGTGCTACTTATTGGGCTTACTATGGCATCTTTTGGATATAAACAAGTTATACTATCATCTTTAGCTGTGGCTTCACAAAAGGCATACTATGCTGCCGATTCTGCGATGGAGTGTGCGTTATATGCAGATCAACAGCAATCTGCATTTGCTCCAAACATTTCTGTAGGTAGTATCTATTGTGGCAGTACTAATAATTTTTCAGAAATAACTACTAGCGGATATCGTAAATATACAATAAATAATATAAAGAGTATAAATCCAGATGTGTGTGCTGACGTGGTTATCTACAAGGAAACAATCTATCCATATATTACATATATATTTTCAACTGGCTACTATAATGTTGGTCAAAGTAGCTGTAGTGTAAATACACATACAACGATAAAAGGTATATCTATAAAATATGGTTCCTAAACACATTAGCGCACGTGTACATCTACTTCAAAAACATATTAATGTATACCGTGCTGATTATCATGAAAAAGATAAATCATCAATATCAGATGATGCACTTGACTCACTCAAGCATGAGCTTGCACTTCTTGAGGAAGAATATCCTGAATTAGTAACACAGAACTCTCCAACTCAAAATGTTGCTGGAGCTCCATTGAAGGCTTTGAAAAAAGTCACACATGAAGTAAGACAGTGGTCCTTCAATGATATATTCAACGAAGATGAATTGCGTTTGTTTGATAAGCGTGTACAACGCGCTCTTGAAAAGAGTGTTGGTAAAATTATTATTCCAAAGTATGAGTGTGAATTGAAAATCGATGGGCTAAAAATTGTGCTTACATACCGTGCTGGGAAACTTGTAATGGCAGCAACAAGAGGTAATGGTATAGTTGGTGAAAATGTAACACATAATATACGTACTATACAAAATATACCAGTACGTCTTACCAAACATGTTGATCTAATTGTTGAAGGTGAAGTGTACATGACACGTAAAGGATTTATTGCACTCAATAATGCTCGCAAAAAGTCCGGAGAACAACCATTCGCAAATCCCAGGAATGCTGCTGCGGGTTCCATTCGACAGCTTGACCCAAACATTGCTGCAAAACGTCCACTAGCATTCTTTTGTTATGATCTTGATCGTACAAGTGAACCTTTTCCTAAGGAACAAACAGAAGAGCTTTCATACATAGCATCTCTTGGGTTACCTATAAACCCATACGCACAAAGCGTAAATACTCTTGATGAAATAATAAAGTATTGGAAACACTGGCAAGGAGATGCACGAGATAGAGAAGATTATCAAATTGATGGTGTTGCGATAAAACTTGAGAAGCGTGAATATCAAGAAGTACTAGGATACACTGGTAAAGCTCCGAGATTTGCCATAGCGCTGAAGTTTCCCGCAGAGCAAACAACTACAATCGTGAAGGATATTATATTGCAGGTTGGGCGTACGGGAGTGCTTACTCCAGTTGCGCAACTAAATCCTGTTACTGTTGCTGGAACGACAGTTTCTCGTGCCACACTACATAATGAAGATTATATCGTTCAGAAAGATATACGTGTAGGTGATACCGTAATAATTCAGAAGGCGGGTGATATTATTCCAGAAATTGTACAGGTATTAGATAAATTCCGTAATGGTACTCAAAAGAAATGGAAATTCCCTAAAATATCTTCCTCATGTGGAGGCAATGGAACAATCGAACGAGTAAAAGGAGAGGCAGCACATAGGTGCGTTGAGACAAACTCATTTGCTCAACAGGAACGTAAGCTCGTTCACTTTGCCAGTAAGATAGCATTTGATATTGATGGACTTGGTACAAAGATAGTTAATCTTTTGATGGCTCATGATTTAGTAAGTAATTTTGATGATCTCTTCGAACTCACAGAAGGTGAATTACTTGCATTACCAGGATTTAATAAGATATCCGCACAGAAATTAATTGTATCTATAGCACAAGCACGGTCTACTGTGTTGTATAGATTATTAATTGGATTATCTATTCCACACATTGGTGAAGAAACTGCCAGACTCCTCTCCACAAAATATCATTCACTTGACGCACTTCTGTGCGCTAGTGAAGACGAGCTCTCAAGTATAAACGGTATTGGTCCTATAGTAGCTCATTCACTTACACAATGGTTTTCGATAGTATCAAATAAAATATTACTTAAACGATTGCGTAAGCACATCACATTGCGTACTACACATATAAAAAATATACATAAAACTCTTGAAGGGAGTACATTTGTATTCACTGGCACTCTTGAGAGTATTTCGCGCCAAGATGCACAAGAGCTTGTTCGACATGTCGGAGGAAAGATTTCACAAATAGTATCAAAAAAGACCACATACGTGGTTGTTGGGGCTAATGCTGGTTCAAAGCATGAGCAGGCAATTTCTATGGGTATCCCTGTTCTTTCTCAAGAGGATTTTCGTAAGCTTCTAGGCATGTGATATGATGCAAACAATATGATAACTAATGATGAGATAAAACACCTCGCGTCTCTTGTTCGAATTTCGATATCACAAGAAGATCTACCAAGACTTTCTACAGAATTTGAGAGTATCTTAAAATATATTGGACAGCTAGAATCACTTGAAATATCAGAGAGTTCCGTACCACGCGTTCCATTACTTCATAATATATTTCGTGATGATAAAAATCCAGACGTAAAAGGAATTAATACACATAAAATCATTGGAGCTTTTCCAAAAAGAAAAGGAAATGCACTTTCAGTTAAAAGTATAATTAAACATGAATGAGTTACCAACACGTTCTATCACAGAAATATCACATGCGTTACACGTACATGATATTTCTGTTAGAGAACTTTTTGATTCTATACACACATTTGCAAAGCAGAAAAATAAAGATGTATTCGCATATCTAGAACTCTTTGATGCTGATGAGAATGCGATTACGATAGCTCAAAAAATAATTGATGATGAAGGTGAGAGAGCTCCACTTCTTACTGGTATTCCAATTGCCGTAAAGGATAACATGCTTATTGAAGGAAAGACTGCAAGCGCAGCATCGCGAATACTTGAAACATATAAGGCGACATATACAGCAACTGTCATTAAAAAACTTCTAGATAATAATGCACTTATTCTCGGACGTACGAATATGGATGAATTTGCTATGGGAAGCTCCACGGAAAACTCTGCGTTTGGAGCTACTAAAAATCCGCATGACACTACACGTGTTCCAGGTGGATCATCTGGAGGGTCTGCCACTGCGGTGGCAATTGGTATGGCAACCGTTGCACTTGGTTCTGATACAGGAGGATCAATTCGTCAGCCTGCATCTTTATGTGGAGTCGTTGGATTGAAACCAACATATGGGGCAGTGTCACGATATGGACTTATTGCCATGGGATCCTCTCTTGATCAAATTGGACCATTAACAAGAACTGTTTCTGATACGCGTATTTTATTTAATGCTATTTCTGGACAAGATTACCATGACGCAACAACTATCCCAGATGGGCTATATCCCAAACATTCTGTGCAAAAGAAAATACGTATTGGTGTACCATACCATTTGCTTGAAGATGGTATTGATGATGATGTACTTGCGCTTTTTGAGAGCACTCTCGCTTCTTTAAAGAAAGAAGGGCATAGTATCGTGCCGATAACGCTCCCAACTAGTAAATATGCACTACCTGTTTATTACGTAATAATGCCAGCGGAAGCATCAACAAACCTTTCTCGTTTTGATGGTATACGGTATGGTCTTTCCAAACAAACAGATACGTTGCTTGAAGACTATATACAGACACGTACCGATGGATTCGGAGAAGAAGTTAGGAGACGGATACTTCTTGGAACGTTTGTACTTTCATCAGGATATATAGATGCGTATTATCGCAAAGCACTTCGTGCACGTTCTCTTATAACCGATGAATACAAGAAAGCATATGAACAAGTTGATTGTATTGTAGTACCCACATCCCCATCTCCTGCATTTCGTTTCGGTGAGAAGAGTGATCCTGTTTCAATGTATGTGGAAGATTTATTTACTGCTACAGCCAATCTAACTGGTATGCCTGCAATTTCAGTTCCAATGGGATTAGTGAATCGTGACGATGTATTGCTTCCTGTGGGAATACATTGTACAGCTCCGCATCAAGCAGAAAATACACTTTTTACATTTGGCGAGGAAGTAGAGAATATACAGATATAAGACTAAAAGTAGGGTATACATATATATTCAATCTTATCACTTTTGAGTGGTTGTTTTAGGGATATCCTTATACTCATTTTACTATTGTCTTATCCATATAATTTTTGAAAATTGGGATTGCATGCAATAGCTCTCACACTACACTTAGGATATACTTATAGTTAATGGTTTCGGCACACTTTACTTCACTTAATGTAGATTATATCTTCCTGGTAATTTATAATTTCGTACAACACATAATCCACAGCTCATTTCCAGTGAGTGTGTTTGTGGCATTGCTTACGCAGATATGGTTAATCATTGAAGTTATAGGATATACCCTTATTGCAGGTGCTCTTTTAGTACTTATTTATGTAAGCATGAAACTTGCAGAAGTACGACGCAATGATAAATCTATTTTTGGTCCATTCCCTATGTCACCACCTACTACCAATGATATAAATCCACAATGGTTACATATTCAGAATCTAATAAGTAGTAGTAATAATACTAATGATTGGCGACAAGCAATTATTGAAGCAGACATTATGCTTGGTGACATGCTCGTGAACCAAGGTTATCAAGGGAACGGAATAGGAGAACAACTTAAACAAGTTTCTACAGTCAATTTTAGAACATTGGATGATGCGTGGGAGGCACATAAGGTTCGTAATGAAATTGCTCACCAAGGCATGGCTTTTAATTTTTCTGATGTATTGGCACGCAGAACTATTGATAGATATGAAAATGTTTTTCGTGAATTTAATGTAATATAGCTGGTATAAATAACAGATGTCATTGTACAGTGTCTATTGTTTATCAAATTATTAAAACTTTATTTCAATAATTTAATCCCAAGTTCTTTTATACGTTCTGGTTCTAGTTCAGACGGTGCTCCCATCATCAAATCGCGCCCTTCTCCTGTTTTTGGGAATGCTATAACTTCCCTGATATTTGGTTCATTTTGTAGAATCATAAGAATTCGGTCAATTCCAGGAGCAAATCCACCATGCGGTGGTGTCCCAAATTTAAATGCCTCAAGCATATGTCCGAATTTAGCTATTTGTTCCTCTTTGCTTATACCAAGTAATTCGAAAACTTTCTCCTGCATGTCAACCTTATGAATTCTCATACTTCCAGAACTTAGCTCATAACCATTAAGAACAAGGTCATATGAATTGGCACGTATTGAAAGTAAATCCTCTTTAGCCATAAATTTCTCGATGTCTTCGTCTTTAACGGAACAGAAAGGGTGGTGCGTAGCAGTAATATGCCCATCTTTATTTTTCTCAAACATAGGGAAGTCCACAATCCAAGCAAATGCAAGTTCATCTTGATTTTCTTTATCTTTACGTAGATCAGGTTTATCATTTCCGTATTTTTCAATGGACTCTTTATAAGTGATTCTTGGAAATGGAACAGATGATATCATTTTATCTGGATATAGAGTCTCAATTAGCTTAATAAACATAGCTTCGGTAAATTGAAGTATATCCTCCTGACTTACAAAAGACATTTCAAAATCGAGTTGCGTAAATTCTGGTTGTCGGTCACCGCGTGTATCTTCATCTCTAAAACATCTGGCTATTTGAAAGTATCTTTCAAATCCAGCAACCATACATAGTTGTTTAAATTGTTGTGGGGATTGCGGAAGTACATAAAATTTACCATTCTCTAGTCGTGAAGGAACAGCGTATTCACGCGATCCTTCAGGAGTGCCTTTCATAAGAATTGGAGTTTCTATTTCTACGAAATGTGCATCATGCATATAGTTTCGGAAGAATTGTATAACCTTATCACGAGCGCGTATATTTTTCTGTAAACGGGTAGTGCGTAAATCAAGGTATCTATATTTTAATCGTGTCAATTCATCAATTCCTGAAGTATCTCTAGTTATATCAAATGGTGGTGTTTTTGCTTGATTAAGTATTTCTATTTTTTTAATCTCTAATTCAATGTCACCATTTTGTTTGCCTTCTTGTATATTTCTCTCGGGTCTTTTATTTATTATTCCGATTATGGTTACTACGAATTCAGAACGTAGTTCCTTTGCAATTTGCATAGCATCACTTTTTGGCAATACAACTCCTTGTATGTAACCACTCCTGTCTCTTATATCAAGAAAGATGAGTTTCCCTTGGTCTCTGCGTATGTCTATCCATCCGTATATAGATACTTGCGTACCAATATATTCGCGCAAATCATCAATCATCACTCTTTTTATATTTTCATTTTCTTGTAAATCCATTTACTGCATTGTAGCTAATACAAGCCCTCAGAACAAGTATGATATTCAAGTTTAACATATACTCTTGACATTATAGCTATTTTGGTGTATTTCTTATTAAGACAATATGAATGAAGCATTGACACATTCTGGGCGTACCGTATATGCATGTGCAACAATATATACTCATAAATGGGCATATATGATACTTTCAGTTATTATATTTCTAATAACAACAGTATTACTTGCATTTGCTGGTATCATTCCTGACGCGCAACCTACAATATCATCAAGTGCTAGTGTAGTACCGGCGGTTACGTTCACGTCAACACCAGTTGTATCTGCCCATGTGGTACCCCTAAAAGTACACACAGAGAATCCGATAAGGATTGTAATACCCTCTGTTGGTGTATCAGCTTCAGTTTCAAATCCAAATACAACTAATGCAAAAATATTGGATAAGGAACTTCTGTCTGGTGCAGTACGGTATCCACATTCTGCATTGCTTGGTGAACGAGGAAATGTAATTTTATTTGGTCATTCAAGCTATTTACCGGTTGTATGGAATCCTGCGTACAAGACTTTTGATGGTGTTCAGAATCTACATAAGGGTGCACGTGTACTTGCATATTCATCTACAACTGTGTATGAATATGCTGTGGATTCCGTAGAGAAGAAAAATACTACTACTGGTGCTATAAATCTTTCAGTGACAGGGAAGATTCTGACACTTGCTACGTGCAACGTATTTGGTAAGAAGAGTGACAGATTTATAGTAACAGCACATTTTGTTAAGAGTTACCCGATTGGGAATAATTCCTAATTGGATAACTCTTCGCAATTGAAGTGGAGAGAGTTCTTT
>VAOX01057174.1_pt1 | contig 21790 bp, 19 predicted proteins | sample 3393891 | NCBI WGS metagenome assembly VAOX01 (sample SAMN08290429, study PRJNA428436) | hydrothermal vent metagenome | isolation source: Deep-sea hydrothermal vent chimney | place: Indian Ocean: Southwest Indian Ridge | depth 2822 m m | reverse complement strand
TAGTATGTTACAGGATGTTGATAAACTTGACGCCAATACTATGCATACTGTCGGAATGGTTGCCATGTTGGATTATTTACGCAGTGAAAGTAAAGCCAAATTCATTAAAAGCACACTACTAATATTCGCGTTCGGCATCCTACCCTTAATATATATTGGTTTAAGTTGGCTTTGGTGGGAAAAACTAACCAATACTCAAATGAATCAAAGTTATATTTCACTTGTTCGGTTAGAGGGAAAAATTACGCCACGAAGTAATGTATCTTCTTTAATCATTAACAAATCTTTAGACAAGGCATTTGACGACCCGCTATCCAAGGGGGTCGTTTTACTGATCAACTCCCCTGGTGGAACGCCCGTTCAATCATCGGAGATATACACTCATTTGCTAAAGCTAAGAAAACAATATCCTGAAAAAAAACTGGTTATTCTTGGGCAGGACATCATGACCAGTGGCGCCTATCTTGTTGCAATGGCATCAGATAATATTTATGTTAATGATTCTACAATTACCGGCAGTATTGGTGTCATAATTAGTCACTATAATTTTAGTCACCTGGCAAAACGCTATGGGATTTCAAAGAATATAATTACTGCCGGAAAGTATAAATTACGATTGGACCCCTTACTTCCTGTTACTAATGCTAATCGCGCTAAATACCAAACGCTCTTAAACAAAATACATGAGAATTTTATTGCTATTGTAAAGAAGTCACGTGGAAATAAACTATCTAATAACTCATTAATTTTTAGCGGTGATATCTGGGTAGGAAATACAGCAGTAAAAATGGGACTTGTGGATGGAATATCAAACTTACAATTAATCATGAATAAACAGTTTAATGTTTCTCATTATATTGATTATACGGCAAGAAAATCGATTATAAGATCGCTTACAGAATCAATTAGAGCCAGTGTCATTACATCACTAAACTTACCACATATCAATGAGCTGCTACCTGAATTTCACTAATTCATACTGACACAATATTTTTTCAATTAGACACTACGTAACAAGGTGCTCAGTGAGCTAAAAAATGCATATTAACCTGGATCACCAACTACCATATTGTCAATATGGTAGTCAATTTCTTTTTCTATGACTGTTTCAATAATACTATTTATTCTTTTTACATAATTCTTATAACCAGCAGAAATCACATCAATTACAGGAATGAATTTTATTTTTTTCTTCTCAATCAACACTATAAAATCTTCATCCGAACCTACGGTAAACTTAATGGAATGATCCCAAAATAATTTTCCTTTATAAATTCTAATATGGCTTCCGGAATATTTATTGGAACTTGCAACAATGCGAGTAACATCCATATCCTTCATTATTTGATAGTAATAGTTGGTAAGCTTGTTGCTAACTGCAGGCCATTCTCGATTTAAAAGACCACGATCAGAAACCTGTGTAAGCCACATTAACCAAAGAACAGTACCAAGCGCTGCAAATAAGGATATTTTGATATAGACTGAAGAAAATTTAATTTCTCGAATTTTCATATTAAAACCATATTCTATTTATTTTATTTTAATAATTACGATAACAAGAATTGTTATATTTTAGTTCGAATACTTCACTTTGAACCGAAGCTTAATCCGAGCCAACCAATACCTGATCCGCTTAAGCTAGCTTAACACATTTAAGATAAAATATTTACAATATCCAGCACCTTATATAACAACCTGAATATAGAATAAAATATTCCAACTATATTCATCAACTCCTTACATTTCTTCTTAAACCTGTGCTCTTAATATTCTTTGATGTAACTCTGGGCTTTGTTGATAAGGAAAATGCATAATTTCAGAAAGTTTATCGCCAAAATAAAGTAAAAACTTGTCATATTTACTAGAATCTATACTCTTTTTACCTAATTGCGCCAAAGTGACAAGTACCGTATCCAGTCGCTCAAATAAATCAGATAAATGCAAGCCAACAATATTAGAGTCAATATACTCAACCCGAAAATACATAGGCTCATTATTATTCTTAATTATAAGGCCGCTAATCTGGTTTTCCAACGGTACAATCTTCTCTAGCAAAAAATCGATTTTTTCTAGCCACATCTCAATAATAATTGAGTTTATAATAGATTGCGGGTTTTCGTCATCTTCATGCATAGCCTTATATAGATTATTTGAAGTCCCAATAACCAACGAAAGATTCATTGTTGACGTGGTATGAGTAGGCTGAACCATTGAGCAAGTTAAATTGTGATGCAAAGTTAAAAATCGAACATTCATTACGTGATTCCAATTATGGTTATTTGTACGAACGTTGAAGCAAATTTAAAATTGATGAGTTATTCTTTTAACATATTATACTGCGCTCTGCCTAACAAGCCTATTTTTTATCAATATCGCCTAAGCGGGCTCTTTTAATCGTAACCCCCGAATAACTATGCAGTTACAGCTTATAACCTATATTTGCTGTGGGTAATTTAGAAATTTATATGTAAGACTTTTCGCCTAATAGGAAGTTTTCAATTATAATCCATACTCATCCACATGAACTAACAGACCCTAATGAATCATCCTATGAAATCTGCTGAACTGCTGGCTCCAGCTGGCACACTAAAACACCTGGAATATGCATTAGCTTTTGGTGCTGATGCTGTTTACGCAGGAATGCCACGCTACAGTCTTCGAGTTCGTAACAACGATTTCGCCAAAATAGAGACGTTGCAACAAGGAATTGAGAAAACACATGCATTGAAAAAACAGTTTTTTCTTGCCTGCAATGTCATTCCTCACAATGCCAAAATTAAAACTTTCATTACGGATATGACACCCATTGTTGAGTTAAACCCCGATGCATTAATCATGGCTGATCCAGGCCTTATTATGATGGTTCGCGAAAAGTGGCCAGATGTACCTGTTCATCTATCGGTGCAGGCAAACACAATGAACTATGCGACAGTCAAGTTTTGGGAATCCATTGGCATTAAGAGAATTATATTGTCTCGTGAACTTTCTCTTGATCAAGTAGAAGAAATACGGCAAGCGTGTCCAGATATAGAACTGGAAGTTTTTGTACACGGCGCATTATGTATGGCCTATTCAGGTAGGTGTCTGCTGTCTGGCTATATGAACCACCGCGATGCAAACCAAGGGAGTTGTACCAATGCTTGCCGCTGGGAATATAAAGTGCATGACAATGATAATTTGGCTAAGAAAAGTGACCAAAAAGATAAACAATCTTCCTGTAATGACACTCCAAATAAACCTACAGAGAACCCCGCATATAAAACTTATTTTTTGGAAGAACATAATCGTCCAGGAGAATTAATGCCGATCGAGGAAGATGAAAACGGTACGTATATAATGAATTCAAAGGATTTACGTGCTGTCGAACATGTAGAGCGCTTGCTGAAAATGGGAATCAATAGCTTAAAAATAGAGGGTCGAACAAAATCTCACTACTATGTGGCCAGAAGCACTCAAGCATATCGCAAAGCAATTGACGACGCATGCAATAACCAGCCGTTTGATCCCTCACTTATCTCAAGCTTGGAAAATCTGGCAAACCGCGGATATACCGATGGGTTTTTTCAACGCCATCATGACAAGGAGTATCAAAACTATTTAAATGGTTATTCAAAAAGCAACCAACAAATATTTGTGGGGGAACTACTAAATTGGGAGCCAGAAAGTAAAATGGCTCATATCGAAGTTAAAAATAAATTCTCGGTAGGTGACCAACTAGAACTCATATCCCCAAAGGGTAACTACCATTTTAAATTGGACTCAATTAAGAATGAAGAAGGAAATGCCATTGAAGTAGCGCCAGGCAGCGGGCATCGCGTAAAAATCAGGTTAGAGAATTGTGATCCACAATTTACATTAATCGCAAGACAATTAGAAACGGGTGATTAATAAACCTTACTTGTTAAATATAACACTAGCAAGCATACGTTCAATAGCCTTAAATTGCTCTTTCGTTTGCCAGGAGACGATGATAGAAAATGCATAACTATTATTGATATTTGTATAATATCGTACCTTTATATTTTGACCAGCAATTAGCGCAGCTACCTCAATCATCTGAAAATCTTTCCCGCCCAATTTAACTAATTTTATTGAGGATGAAAAATCATAGTTGACCGCTGATTTCTTCATCAATGATTTAATGCTAAGTAAATACTGCTTTGCAGTTTTTATTCCGGAAGAGACCAAAATGCGTTCCAAAACCCCTAATACATTTGAGTTAAACCCCACATTTGATCTGGCATTTGCCGGCCGTTGAAACCATGCAAACAAAAATAGTTTCCCTACATTATATTTTTTATGGCCGCTGTTAGAGGCACGATTTATACGTACTCTAATATACCATTTGATTGGTTTATCTATACTAACCCCAAGAAATTTGTTTTTATAGATACCAGACTTCATCTCCCCGATATCAACCAAGTCTTCACTATGTTGTGTAGAACAGGACGACAACAAAAAAAACACTAAACTTGTTAAGACAATTTTAATAATATTTTGGGTATATTTAGTCATACAGCCTATCCCACATTTTATTCAAAATCTTTAATGCTTCAGCAAATTCAACGGCTGTTAAACGACCATCTTTATCACGATGTAAAAGACTACACTCATCCAGCTTACGTAAACCATCAGTAATTTCAAAATCTATTGTGACACCATATTTTTCCTCTATATGATTTTCAATGGTTTTGTCTAAAAGGTCTTGATCAAACACAGTCTCTGGCATGACTCTTAAAAAATAGTAGGCAAGAATGGCCTCTTTAAACTCCTCACCTTCAGCCATATCGACCAACTGTGAAATTGCCCCGACATTATTATTAAGATTATAAAAATACAAATTTTTAGTTAGCTCAGCCATGTACCTTGTTCGATGATTAAAGACATTGGCTATTTGTCTCCAAATTACCGCACCAAACCCAACCAACGCGACAACAACTCCAAACAAACTCGCCACTGCACCATACAATTTTGCGGTAAGTCCTGCAATGCCTGTAACCGTACCCCCCCCCCCTGTCAAACTTAATTTTATTTTATCAAACAAACGCATCTTAACTTGAGTATTAGGGAACAACATTTCTAAATCATGTTGAGGAATATTTTTAAATAACTTTAAATAGATACAACTAGTATCCATAGCACTAGTTTCTTCTTCAATTTCCTGTTTAACAGGTTTAAGGAGAACAAACAGCCTTCTATATATAGGAACTTCAGTGATTTTTTTCTTTATCCATAATGTTTCCCAGCGTCTTTTCACCATTACCCTATAGCCAACACCTCGGTAATAAACGGCAAGCTCCTCAAATTCATCTAGATTTACACTGACAGAAACACCATACGGGGAAACCTTATTTAACGAATCAGTTATTTCTTGTACAGAAAGGCTCTCAAAATTCGCCCTATCCAGGATCACCTGAATATCTTTCAGAAAAGTAATAACTTGTTGTTTTTCTTCTTCAGGGGTAAATTTCTTTACCACAACAGTGTCCCTATCAGGACTATAAGGTTGGTAATTACGCTTTAAGCGCAAAAGGTTTTTGTGGAGTTGTGCATGATATAGCGCTACAAACATCTCTGAAATTTTACTAAATAAATCAGAGTCCTTATCCCCTAACAAAGTAGCACAGCTTAAATCATCCACAAGGTCCTCTACAGACACAGGAATAAATCTTTCAAGAATTTCATCTCGATCGAAAACACCATTATCTTTAAGATGTTCATCACTGCTTCCAAACATATTCTTATTTCTCCATTAAACTACTAACAAGCACATGGTTTCGTGGCTTACTAAATAATCAGTAACCTGACTCTACGACAAAACTATTTACTCATAGTAGCTATTCTACCTTGTTTTTAAACGATTGTGTCGTGGCTAAGAAAATGTCGCCGTAAGAAGAGCAGTCTATGGAAGGAATCTTAAAGTAGGGAAAACACAGAACAATATAAACTATAGTTTGTTTTATATACAGTCGATATCATCCTGCTTTATAGAGGGTTTTATTTTGATGTAATGGTAAAATCTTGTATAACTCCATTTCGATATAGCTCGCTCAACTTTCGCTTTGCACGTTTATGTCCTTGATTTGCTGCATGCTCATACCACTTAACAACCTGACGCATATTTTTTCGGCCTCCAACTTTCACTAGTAAATTAGCCAGACGATACTGTGATCCTGAAAAACCTTTCACCGCTGATTTTTTATACCAGTACAAAGCTTTTTTAAATGAACGATTAACCCCATGGCCATATTCATACATAAACCCAAGATTACCCTGAGCCTGTGCAAAACCTTTCATCGCCGACTTACGGTACCAATAAAGAGCCTTCTTATAACTCTTGGAAAGACCCAACCCATCCTGATACATAATAGCGAGATTATTTTGAGCAGATAAATTACCTTGCTTCGCTGATTTATTGTACCAAAAAATGGATTTATGATAATTCTTCGTTACTCCCAGGCCTTCATTGTAGAATAAACCAACAATATTTTGAGCTCCTGAATCGCCTAGTTCGGCATGTTTTATAAAATAACTAAAAGCAGTACCGAAACGGCCTTCATTATAGGCGGCTACCGCCTCCTCGAGAGAAACTGCTGAAGACTGAACACTGGTAAACAACAGTGCTAGTAAAGAAAATATTCTAAGTCCATATTTTTTCATACGCGATATCCCTTGGTTCTGTATACCAATTTATATCGGCACGATAAGCCTATTTCTTTAGAATCTAGTCACAACGGCAAAACTGAGTTCATAACCTATTAATATTCATTGGGATCAAGGTATGAATCCAGTCGTAGCAACCAAAGGTGAGTAAAAAAAATGCCCCCTACAAGTATTGGCAAACAAACCAATAACGCCAAAATTATTAATATAAGAGACATGCCGGAACTTACAGGCTCAACATTCAACCATACAGGCATGATTTTATATAAATTTCCTGCCGATAGAATTGTTAACCATAAAAATCCTACAGTAATAGGGGGAAATAGTAGGGCTTGAGAGTAACGCACTAAATTTGTTTCAAAATCAGAATTACCAAGCAAAGCACCCATCGATAGCCCCCAAACAACTAGCACCAGCAGTCCTATAGAAACCATCAATAATCCACCCATAAAACACTCTTCCTGTTGAGATTGGCAACCAAGTTCAGCACAATCCATTGTTACTATTAACTTATTCTATATATTATAAACGTATTCCAGCATTAATTGGGGTAATTGAAAAAGCGGCTAAAGCTGGCAGCACTCGAACACCAAACCCAATGTATTTACGTTTTAAGTTACTGTTTATTGCAGTAATATAATGCTAAATTGACAGTATAAAAATACAAGGGGAGAGAAATGAGTAAAATGCCAACAGGGCAAGACCTAATCAATGCATGTGAGAAAAAGGGCATCGATATCCAGGGTGAGAGAATATTATTTGAAGATCTGAAAAAAACTCATAGAGCCCAAGCTACCGATTATGAGTTACAGCAAAGACTAATTGAATTTAAGCGACATTTGCGAGAATCAAGGATGTGGATGCTGGCATTAATTTCGGCGCTCACGTCATTTGCGAGTGCTATTATTGCCCTCGTTGCAGTTTACGGAAGATAGCCGTACTTTTATCATACTAACTACTTGAAGTGCCCCTCTAAATTAAAAAATTGAAGAGCATTTTTGGTAGTGGTTTTACAGACAAATTCCAGTTCAACATTTCGTAACTCAGCAATCGCATCGGCAACAAAACTCACATATCGAGGCTCATTTCGTGATCCTCGATGGGGATGAGGCGTAAGCCAAGGAGCATCTGTTTCCAACATCAGTTTTTCCCAAGGTATCTGTATAACGGCTTCGCGATGTAATTGTCCACTTTTAAAAGTCATGGGACCTCCAATACCAAAATGACAACCTTGCTCAAGAAACTTATCTACATAATCCGGGCCTGACAAATAACTATGCAGTACTATCCCTGACTTAAAAGGAGCATGCTCAGAAAGTATAGCGAGCATGTCATCATCGGCTTCACGGTTATGAATAATGATTGGTATTCCATGATTTTTCGCTAAGCTAATCATGAACTCCATTACTTCCCATTGTCTCTTTCGGTTTGATGAATAATGATAATCTAACCCGATTTCGCCAATAGCAACGGGGGAAAATTCTTCAGACTGATCCGATATTTCGCGTAAATGACCCTCTGTAATTTGATCAATATCGGCAGGGTGCGCTCCTACCGTATTAAATATATAGCCCTGATACTTATTCGCAAGTTCAAAACTAGACCTATTCGTTTTAACTCCTACACCAATATTGACTAAAGCCTGTAAATTGTATTGTTTGGCATTGTTTATTACATCCTTCACATCAGCATTAAATTGCTTACTATCCAAATGGCAATGAGTATCAATAAGTGCTGGTGTTATCATAAAATTTTTTAACTTTTGTTAATTGAAATGACATTATAAACCCCAACATTATTCATCTCAAATCAAACCGTAATAAATATCATAATAGTCTTCATGAAGAAACTATAAAAGCTGCCTGCAACATACAGTGCTTGCCATATAGAGACTAAATATTAATGATCGATCGTCTTGTTTTTTGGTGGACACAAGAAACCAGCCGACCCAAAAATATAGGATGCTATAAACATAATACCAACAATCAATATATATAAATTAAGTGTCGAAAAGATAGAATAAGAGTGATTCATAAAACGTGCGACCCCAAAAAATGCAGTGAGCATCCAGCCTGACCAGGAGATAGCAAACGAAAACCTGAACATTGCCGATTCAAATTGAGTATCCACTAATGTGGACTGGGATTGCAGATCTCTAATTTTAGGCATGATACGGCGAGCAATGTAAATGCCATTTAATGTCATCACAGAGACAATCACAACTTTGGCCCATATCTTTTGGTTTGTAATATAGTTTGGATCATCTACATAAGAAATTATAATTAACACTACACCGGTCATCCATAAAAGAACCAGTGAAATCGTTACTATGCTAAAGAGAAGTCTTATATTATCAAAATCTCTTGGATTAAAGTTTTTATATTTCTGCCAAATAATGGACTCTGTAACAATCATCGCAGTAAAACCACCGATCATTGATAACACATGAATATACGCTATCATGGCTTTTAACAATTATCTTACTCCATTAACTAAAGTCATTACAGAACATGCTTTCCATAACATGTATTTTTATAATATTAATTATCTAGTGACATTTGGCCTATATATAAAAAGAGGTAATGCTTCAATCGAACTGAAACTAAAGTCGATTATCAATAACTTGCAGTTGGAAAATGGACGTTTATGTCGAGTGAAATTTAACAACATCAGCATCAAATGTAAAGTAAGCACATGCCCATTTAAGTATAAAAAATAGAAGACTTTTCTTGAATTAACGTATTCTATTTAAATATACCTAGCTGCCACAATATGTTCACTCTGTAAAATTGACTAATACGTTTCTCCTTCTATGGCACAATATAATTCGACATTAGATTATCCTCTTTATAATTCTTCATATAAAAAGGGTGCTTCGCACCCTTTTTATTATTGGCCTAAATATACAAACTTACCTCATCAAAGATTTTAACTGTTGCCCCAAAAGCATAACACGCATTGGAAAACTCGCTAGCTGAGCTTCATTTTCCACTGCCTCAAATCCTTTGACAAAACTCTCAATCAAAGGTAAGGTCTTTTTCAACTTCTCATTGATCTCCGTCGACTTTCCTTTTGCCTTATCAAGATTACTATTGGCATTGGCGACCTGTTTACTCCACACCCCTTGCATTTCACTTGGTATCCATCTCCCTTCAATTTTCACAAATGTTTTGGGAATACCTTGTGGTTTTCCGTCCTTCACAATATCAAGCTTTGCCTTATCACCACTTCTTGAAACCTCAACCACTTTAATCGATGTCATTCGATCCATGCTTTTTTTAGCAGCAGCGTTAAATATCATAAATGACTTCATTAATGTACCACCATGCATCGAAATGAACCTCCCAACATCTGCTTTAAGCATTTGCTCATGATTCATTACCTGACTACTGGTAATTTCATCCATGACTGCTATAACCGCATCGATATAGGAACCAAGATTTTTACGTTTTTCGGGGGGTGCCATTTTCATTACTGTATTCAAAATTATTTCGCGCTTTTGTTTTAGCGCGACAGAAAATCGCTTAACTAGACCCATATAGGAATTATAAATTTCCTTATCTGTAATACTTGCCCATTTAGCGACAACCTTATTAACGTCATTTTGATATGACTTCGGTAGCGCGGACCAAGCTACATCAGGTCTATTATCTGCCATTCCTTTTAAGACCATCGTAACTGTAGCTGCAGGAGTTTCTGGTATTTTGACCGCAACAGGTGCTTTAGCTTTTGGCTTAGAATCACAAGCGGTAATTACCGCGCCAAAAGACAGCAGAAATAAAATTATAACAATATTTCGCATCGTAAATATCTCCTTTTTAACTCTAACGATTTGTTATGTAATGGCAATGTCGAGATACTGCCTGATACCAACTAGATTTAATTATCTTAAAAATCCTGAATATACATACCATGTATTACAAAAATACACGCATAACATTTGAACAATATGCCAGATCAACAGCTCGAGCACTAACAACCAATACCAAACTATAACTTATTGTTATTCTACTATAGTGGATAAATCTAATCTGATGCTATTTTTCTAAAAATCAATAATACGCATTCAATGAAAAGCTCATTTCGAACGCCAATTTACAGCTGCCATTAAAAACCCTGTACGGGACTAATGGATAGTTAGTAAGAAACAGACTTTGAGCAACAATTTATACAGGAATACAAGTGCATATAATCGCCTAAGTGTAGATTTACTTTTGAAGAGTTACAAGTTGCAAGTAACATACTACTATTTTACCAAAAAATTAAGCGTCAGTTAACATGGAAGATATAGGTGTTTGTGCGGCAAGAAAGAGGAAATATTATTAGCTGTCTGATGTGGTTAAAAAATTGAATAAAAAAGTGAGCGCATAGCAGGCAATGAGCTCACTTATTACAATATTATTTTTTAGAACTTAGGTATTGAAGGCATTCCAGAACTTCTTCCTTTCATGCAATTATTGTAAGAAGATAAATACTTCTTAGCTTTTGCTCCATCGCCTTTTTTAGTTAACTCTTTGTTCTTGAGTCCAGTTTTAGCTGCAGCCATCACGTGACACTTTTTTTCTTTCTTTGATAATTTTGGCTTTTTATCACCAGCTGCTGTTGCAACATTCAAAGTAAATACTGGAATTAATAGCATAGCCACGGCTAATGTTTTGGTAATTTTCTTCATGTAAATCTCCTGTCTTTTTATTATGACTTAATAATCGATCCCAAAAATATAAATATACTGATCTATTCGGGACATTAAATAGTTCGGACACGGCAGAATATCACTTAAAACACTTAGTGTGTGAGAACTCTGTCGACTTTTTATGATAATTGGATGAATCTTGCGTGATCATTTTTGTAATGAACGATTAATTCAACTACACCTAATTCTAAACGTAGCTAAATCTTCAAAGGTTTAGGATGAGTCACAAAAAATGGGCATTTTACTTTGTTTAAAATACCATTACTTACGAGGGCGCATGGGTACCACTCCATAGTATTCTTCCAAACTTTGTTTGGCATATTGACTGTTAAAATTTAGCCAATACGAATATTTTTCTTTCTCAGTCATTACTGGAATTCCGCCAAGTTCTCGCATTGAGTGCAAAACATCTGTTAAAGATACAAAACAGGAAGCAAGACGATCGTATAATTTAGCAAAACCTTTATGGAATAACGAGCTTATTTGCGAATAGGAGGATATTCCTATATTCACGTAATACCCAAGATTAACCATCTTACGCTGGCTTGACTGAGGAAATAGCCCTGAATATAGTAAGCATTTATCTCCGAGGTCTCGCAAATGTTCATATTTCTGGTGCCCCGATTTATCAATCCCTTGTAAATATTCAAGCGCCAGAACTGAACTGGCGAGATCTGTTTGGCGAGTAAACCTAATAAGCGCAAAAACCAGGTAGCTTTCCAAATCTTCATCAAGTTCCTGGTTACACTTTTTTGCAGCATCCAAGACTAATTGATGCCACTCTGACTCGACAGTACTATCTGTGGATATTTTACCCATAAATTCCCCTGATTGTCGCCTAACTTAAATCCTTACCACTATTACGGCATAACTTAGTGAGTTCTTTAACCCAAATTTAGGGGTTTTAATTTAACGCTTAGCATTGAAGCGGTTCACACGCTATAATTTGCGCTGCCGTTTAGTTTAATAATGGCATGAGAATACCCGATTAGCACGTATATATATAAGATAGGAAAAAAATTGGCTGAATCAGAAGTTTCTAAAAGTGAGTATGACCTTTCTACATTCCAAGGTTTAATTTTTGCTCTACAAGCTTATTGGGCAAAAAAGGGCTGTGTCCTTGTCCAGCCTTATGACATAGAAGTTGGCGCAGGTACATTTCATACCGCTACTTTTTTAAGGGCTATTGGACCCGAGCCGTGGCGTACGGCTTATGTTCAACCTTGTCGCCGTCCAACAGATGGACGATATGGTGAAAATCCTAACCGCCTACAGCACTACTATCAGTTTCAAGTTCTGCTTAAACCGTCACCAATTAATATTCAAGAATTATATCTAGACTCTTTACGTATGCTTGGGTTTGATTTACTGGAACACGACATTCGCTTTGTTGAAGATAACTGGGAATCGCCAACTTTAGGGGCTTGGGGGTTAGGTTGGGAAGTTTGGTTAAATGGAATGGAGGTTACCCAGTTTACTTATTTTCAACAAGTCGGGGGACTTGATTGTTCACCCGTCAGTGGCGAAATTACTTACGGTCTTGAACGACTCGCGATGTACATTCAAGGAGTAGAGAGTATTTACGATCTTGTTTGGGCACATAGTCCTTCGGGTGATGTAAGCTATGGAGATGTGTTTCACCAAAATGAAGTTGAGATGTCTGCCTATAATTTTCAACATGCGAATATTGAAGTACTATTTCAGAATTTTGATGATTGTGAAATGGAAAGCCAGAAGATGATTAGACAAGAATTATCTTTACCTGCTTACGAAATGATGATGAAAGCCTCACACGTTTTTAATCTACTTGATGCCAGACATGCAATCTCTGTTACAGAACGCGCACGCTATATTGGAAGAATCCGCGCACTTGCTCGCGCTGTTGCTGAAGCTTATTATGCCCGAAGAGAAAGCCTCGGATTCCCAATGGCTAAAAATGACCCCAATAAATTAAGTAAAAAAGGATCACGGGCATGAGCGTTGAAGATTTTTTGGTAGAAATTGGTACAGAAGAACTACCCCCCAAAGCGCTTAGAAAACTTTCTTTAGCATTTTCCGAGAATATAGAGCAACAATTAATTGATGCTAATCTACATTTCAAGAGTGTTAAAGCATTTTCGACACCCAGGCGATTAGCGGTATACGTTGAATCTCTCGAGATCTGCCAGGCAGACAAAACCGTGGAAAGACGGGGGCCGGCAATTTCTGCTGCCTATGATAAAAATGGAAACCCTACAAAAGCTGCACTAGGGTTTGCAAAATCTTGTGGTGTAGAGATTTCGAATTTACTGAAACTCGAAACAGATAAAGGTGAATGGCTTGCCTATAAATTTAGTCAAAAAGGCCAGAAGGCAAGTCAACTTATTCCTGATTTTGTTATCACTGCGCTCGACCAATTACCAATTCCCAAGCGTATGCGATGGGGCTCACTAAAGGTTGAGTTTGTTCGCCCAGTCCATTGGGTTGTATTGTTATTAGGGTGCAACATTATTCCTGCAAAAATTTATGGTATTGAAAGCAACTGTAAAACAAGGGGCCATCGCTTTCATGAAAACCATGAAATTGATCTGAATGACGCGTCAGAATACGCCCAAGTACTAAAGAAAAAAGGGCGAGTAATCGTCGATTTTGATGAGCGTCTAAACTTGGTTGAAAATCAAGTTAAAGAAGTTGCGAAAAAAATTGGCGGCATAGCCGTTATCGACCCGGAGTTATTAGAAGAAGTAACTTCGATGGTAGAATGGCCATCCGCTATTGCAGGTGATTTCGAATCAAAATTTCTTGATGTTCCTTCTGAGGCCCTCATTTCAGCGATGAAGCATCATCAAAAATACTTTCATCTAGTCGATAAAAGAAACCAACTTCTTCCAGGTTTTATTACCGTAAGCAATATAGAGAGCACTAATCCAGAAAGTATCAAAGCGGGCAACGAGAAGGTTATTCGTCCACGTCTCGCAGATTCAATGTTCTTTTGGGAACAAGATAAAAAAGCCCCGCTACAAAGTAAACTAGCTTCACTCCAAAAAGTAGTGTTTCAAAAGAAGCTAGGTACACTACTCGACAAAACAAATCGCACCAAAGTCCTTGCGGCAGCGATCGCTAAAGGACTTGGTGAAAACATCAGTTATGCTGAAAGAGCCGCCGAATTATGTAAATGTGATTTAATGACTGAAATGGTCGGGGAGTTTCCTGATCTTCAAGGAACAATGGGGCGCTATTACGCCAGAAATGATAACGAACCTGAACAAGTGTCTGCTGCACTGGAGCAATATTATTGGCCTAGATTTTCAGGGGATAAAATACCTGAAACAGTCATAAGCCAGTGTTTAGCACTGGCGGACAAAATAGACACAATTGTCGGAATTTTTGGAATTGGCTTGGTGCCTACAGGAGATAAAGACCCATTTGCATTAAGGCGCTCTGTTCTCGGCTGTATTAGAATTTTGATTGAAGCAAACATTACTGTTGACCTTCTTAAGCTTTTGGATACTTCGTTTAGTTGCTATTTGAAGCAAACTGCAAAGTTGCTTGATCCTGATACCGTGAAAAATGTGTATGAATTTATGATGGCGAGATTACCCGTTTACTATAAATCTCAGGGTATTGACTCTGACTCAGTAGAATCAGTTATTTGCCTCAGGCCTTCAATTTTGAACGACTCAGATAAAAAAATTCGAGCCGTTAATAAATTTAGGAAGTTGCCGCAAGCTGAAAGCCTAGCCGAAGCAAATAAACGAATATCAAACATTATAAAAAAAGCGGTTGATTTCAAACCAGAAAAAGTAAACAAAAAACTGCTGAGCGAGAGTTCTGAAATTGATCTCGCAGAACAAATAGAAGTGTCTAGCAAACAGCTAAAACCATTATTTGAACAACGTAATTATGAAGAGGCAATGAATACCCTGGCGAAACTACGTGAAACAGTTGATCGTTTTTTCGATAACGTAATGGTAATGGATGACAATATTAAGGTCAGAAACAATCGTCTTTCTTTGCTCGCGGCATTAAGAAGTCAATTCTTAACCATTGCCGATATTTCGAAACTACAATCCTGATCAAACTCAAAGGAGATTTTATGAGCGAAGATGAGGTGAACACTCCAAAATATGACCATGATTCCTGGGATTCCATGATGAACTCAGTTCATGCTTTTCATAATAAGCATGACTTCAAAAATTCAGGCGGGGAAGATTTAGCTTACAGAATAGCCTTGATGGCGGAAGAGCTTGGCGAAATTTCCGCCTGCGTCACTAAAGGCAAACCAATATCTGACTTAGCAGAGGAAACCGCAGATCTACTAATTTTACTATTAGGCACCGCAATTTCAGCTGAGTTCGATCTTAACAATGCGTTTTGGAATAAAATGAATATCTTGATGAAGCGCAAATCTCGTATGATTAATGGTAAAATAAGAGTGTCCGAATTTCGAGATCAATCGTGACAGCGAAATTAGTTATTCTAGATCGCGATGGTGTAATCAATTATGACTCAGACCAATTCATAAAATCAGCTGACGAGTGGCGGCCAATTGAAGGAAGTTTACAATCGATTTCTCGGTTAAACAACATAGGCTTCAAGGTTGTAGTTGTAACCAATCAATCTGGAATCGCTCGGGGATTATTTAATTTAGATATTCTGGATGAAATCCACTGTAAGATGCACGACATGTTAGCAAAGTTCGGAGGCAAAATTGAAGAGGTGTTTTTTTGCCCTCATGGACCTAAAGAAGGGTGCTTGTGCAGAAAACCAGCGCCAGGAATGCTTCTCGAAATTGCATCTCGTTTTAATATGAAGTTAAAAAATGTACCCGTTATAGGGGATTCACTTCGAGACCTTGAAGCAGGAATGGCAGTCGGCGCACAACCCATTTTAGTCAAAACAGGTAAAGGCTTAAAAACAATGCAAGATCCCCGGCTAGATAAGAATATCCCGATCTATAATAACTTGGCAGAATTTACTGATCATTTTATAGATAATGTAATGAGTAGAAATACCGGAGAGAAATAGTGGTTTTATTACTTAGAAGCATAGTATTTTGGGTAGGATACATACTCTCAATCGTTTTTGTATGCACCTTACTAATGATATTATTCTTTATACCTCAGAGCTGGAAATTCAAACTTGCTGAGTTTCTTTCACGCATGATTCTAACTTGGTTAGCATTTACATGTAACTTACGATACAAGGTTACCGGAATAGAAAATTTGCCGGATACTACATTTATCGCTATGGGCAATCACCAATCAACGTGGGAAACCGCTTCTTGCCAATTATTCTTTAACCCAGCTACCTGGGTTGTCAAACGAGAACTTCTGTGGATTCCCATTTTTGGGTGGGGATTATGGTCCATCAGTGCAGTTGCACTAAATCGTAGTGCTGGTCGAAAAGCAATTGATCACCTGCTAAAACAAGGCGAAGATCGTCTCAATAACGGAATCTCAATAATCGTATTTCCTGAGGGAACGAGAGTTAATTCTGGCGAAAGACCTCCATTTAAAGTTGGGGCCTCATTACTTGCTGCACGCACTAAAGCATTGATTGTCCCATTTGCTCACAACGCTGGAAAATTTTGGCCAAAGGGAAGTTTTTTAAAATATCCGGGTGTAGTTAAATTAGTGATTGGTGAGCCCATAAAAACGGAAGGACTAAAGGCTGAACAAATTAACCATATTGTCGAGACCTGGGTGCGCGCTAAACAAGATGAGCTTGAGCAAGAGTCATAATTATTAAAAGATTATAAATTCACTTCTTATATATAAGTATACCTTCCAATAAACACCTGCTTGATTTTTTAGTTGTTCAACTAACTATTGTTTAGATCCTCTAAATCAATAGTTAGTTTGCTAACTAATTACTGCAAATATCTTTGTAAAACTTACACATCGAGATTACTAACAAGAAGCGCATTCTGTTCAATAAATTCCCTACGGGGTTCTACTTGATCACCCATTAATGTAGTGAACACTTCATCTGCAGCAATCGCATCTTCTATTCTTACCTGCAGTAATCGTCGAGTTTCCATGTTCATAGTGGTGTCCCATAATTGGTCAGGGTTCATTTCCCCCAAACCTTTATACCTTTGTAAATTTTGGCCTCTACGAGCTTCCGTCATTAACCAATTAATCGCTTCCTTAAAAGTACTCACTTGAAATATTTTTTCACCACGTGACACATAGGCACCATCAGATAAGAGATCATTTAATTGCTCACCAAGAGTACAAATAGACTTATATTCATTAGACTCGATAAAGTCATGCTGAATATATTTTTTCTGTGGAAAACCATTTGATGTTTTCTCAACACAAATCTGCATAGTTTCTGATGACGAATCATCCTCTGCTGCGATGTTGTAGCTAACCGTTGATGTCGAAATTTTCGTCAACTCCTGACCAAGGAGGATGCACCACGCTTCGAACTTATCCTTGTCACTCATCACTTCAATTGTTAGTGCCGGTGTATAAATCATACTTTCCATTACATCTCTATCGAAACGACGAGATAAGCGATCCAAAGTATTCATTACCTGCATATAAGACTTTGTAATAGATTCAAGCTGCACATCTTGAATTGCAGGCGCTTCAGAGTTGACATGTAATGTCGAATTCTCAATAGCATGTTGAAGAATATGAGCATTCAGTTCCAGGTCATCTTTTAGATATAACTCTTGCTTACCTTTCTTTATCTTATATAAGGGGGGCTGAGCAATATAAATATGTCCTGCTTCCACTAGTTCTTTCATTTGACGATAAAAGAAAGTAAGGAGTAAAGTTCTAATATGAGATCCATCGACATCAGCATCAGTCATGATAATAATTCGATGGTATCTAAGTTTCTTAAGATCAAATTCATCTCGGCCAATACCACAACCAAGTGCCTGAATCAGAGTACCCACTTCAACTGAAGACAACATTTTGTCAAAACGCGCTTTTTCAACATTCAGAATTTTTCCTCGTAAAGGAAGAATAGCTTGAGTCTTTCTGTCTCGGCCTTGTTTTGCTGAACCGCCTGCCGAGTCCCCTTCCACTAGAAATAATTCAGACAGTGCCGGATCTTGTTCCTGGCAATCAGCTAACTTTCCTGGCAAACCTGCTACATCTAACGCCCCTTTACGACGAGTAAGCTCCCTTGCTTTTCGGGCAGCTTCACGTGCTTTGGCTGCATCCAAAATCTTTGAGGTAATGGCCTTGGCATCTTTAGGAGACTCAACAAGGTAGTCTTTTAGATGTTCATATAAAGTGGATTCAACAATTGACTTTATTTCTGATGAAACTAATTTGTCTTTAGTCTGTGACGAAAACTTTGGGTCTGGTACTTTTACGGATAAAACTGCTGTAACGCCTTCACGTGTATCATCACCCGAAATACCTAGCTTGTCTTTTTTGGTCTTCATATAGGCTTCAATGTACTGATTTAAGCCTCGAGTCAAAGCCGCACGAAGTCCGACTAAATGTGATCCACCATCCCTTTGCGGGATATTATTCGTAAAACAGAAAATATTTTCCTGATAGGAATCGTTCCATTGCATGGCAAGTTCAACACCAACATCATCTTTCTGAGTTGTAAAATAAAAAACACGTTCATGCAAAGGTGACTTATTTCTATTAAGGTGTTCAACGAATGCCTTAATTCCACCCTGGTACTCAAATTTATCATTCTTACCATTACGCTCATCAAGCAGCTTTATGCATACTCCTGAATTTAAAAATGATAATTCACGCAGTCTTTTTGACAAAATATCATAATGAAATTCGAGCTGAGTAAATGTATTAGGGCTTGGTAAAAATCTTATTTCAGTCCCAGTCAGATCTGTTTCACCCGTAACTTCCAGGTCACCAATAGGCTCACTTTCGCGGTATTCCTGCTTATGAATTTTCCCTTCTCTACGAATCGTTAAGCTAAGCTCTTTAGACAAAGCATTAACAACCGAAATCCCTACCCCGTGTAACCCGCCTGAAACTTTATAAGAATTGTCATCAAACTTACCCCCAGCATGAAGCACTGTTAATATTACTTCTGCTGCTGAACGACCTTCATCTGAATGTATGTCAGTTGGAATTCCTCTACCATTATCTGAAACTGATACAGAATTATCGCTATGTATGATGACACTAATCTCACTACAGTGACCCGCAAGAGCCTCATCAATTGAATTGTCAACAACCTCAAATACCATATGATGCAATCCCGTACCATCATCAGTATCACCAATATACATACCAGGTCTTTTACGAACAGCCTCAAGTCCCTTAAGAACTTTAATGCTGGAAGAGTCATAATTGGAATTCTTATCGTCGTCTTTTTCCATTGAATAATCCTGTCGCGATAAAACAAATTAGTGTCCGAATGAAATTCGAGAACTGAATATGGGTAATTTGCAGAGAAATAATTAAGTATCTTGAGTGATAAAAATCAACACTTAGCTGCAAATAAACAAGTCACTAGTATATCACAATTACCCAATTCACGAGGTGAAACTACAATTCTGTGATGTCACTTTTTAGCCACCACCAAACTTTTAGAGCTTACGAAATATATCTCAATAGTGAAAAACATTAACTCTATGATAAGGGTTTGTAAGTAGATATTTCGCCACACTAAAAATCACTGCTAAGATTTACTGCCCTATACTACTCAACACTACTCAACACTACTCAACACTACTCAACACTACTCAACACTACTCAACACTACTCAACAAATCCTCCAAAATAATAGTAACCCTCAATATCACTTTAGGTCTTTTAGCATATGTAAGCGCTTGCGATTTTTAATTTAAGCCTAAGACCTACCTCATTGTGCGGACAGATCTTGGTTTATGAACCAGGCCTAATAGCAATAATCACTTAAAATAACACTTACCGACAAGTGATATGGCACAAACACAATCCAACATTTTACCTATTACTCAATTAGGCATACCAAAAAGACGACAACTCCTCTCTCACTATTTCGGATTTATTGCTTCGTAACGACCTTTTAAATTTCTTGTAACAATATTTTCGCGAAAAAGAAGAATAAAATGGCAATTAATTTTGTACTTAGCAACCTATCAAATTCAGTTTTTTACCAAAGACATTACTATTTTTTTGTCTAAACCAAAGCACTCGAAATTCTAAACTTGATTTTTCGATCTTATGAAAGACAAAAGAACAACGTAGCGCTTCTATTTTCATGGCAATTACATATCCTAACACTTCACAATTACGCCTCCTAATATCCACAAATCACTTTGTAAAAATATATACTTTTGCTTTTCACTGCTATTATTTTCCGTTTACTTAATTACTCGTTTAAATGTTCCCAACAAATATTAATATTCCTAGCTGAAATTTTTACCGAAACTTACTATTTTGATCACTTCTTATCATGAAAAATTCAGGATAATAGAAGAAACCTTCAGGTCTCATCGTACATTTTGGACACCCTAGCCTGCCAAAACTCCTATGAATTTCGATGGCCTTTAAGATTCAGGGCGCCATAGCTTGAACCATCTATCCAGACATCAACTGAAAACCCCACTCTTCTTGACTCATGACACTACTATTTAGCAACCAAATTTCAGGATGCACGTCGTAAAATATTGAGGCTTTCAGCTAAACGACAAACTCTTTACTTAACTCTCAACGTATTTTCAATACTCAATTTTTAGTTTTTTAGTGATTAAAAATCGAAATTTGTCAAAAACTACAACCCATTTGAACGAGATTACTTAAAATCTTTAGACGAAAAAGTAATTTTTCAACTCTATCATTCAGTCAGGAACACGATCGAATGGATTTAATCATTACTTTTTTAAAGAACCTGTCTCGATCTTTGCAGCTACAGAATGTAGATCTCTGTAATTTTTTACACATTTGATTAATTTACTATGCATAAATTTTCAAAAACTTCTATTTAAAAACATTCCATTTGGGCCAAATATTTTTTAGATCAGGTAGAACAACGGAATTCCCGAACTACTAAATATATTTTGAACAGACTATTACACCAAGAGACTTGCTATCTTTGGTGGTCTTTTAAGAACCGACTACGTCGGACGTCTTAAGATATTGACTTCATATTTTCGACAACTTCTTCTGCGCTACCATAATTAATGAAACTCCAACCAACAACTTCTCGGCCGAAAGCCCTCCCTCACTTGTCAACATTTACCCATCTATACCGAATTACTTCATTACCTTCTACTCATCAATACTGTCATGAGATAAATTTCTTTAACAAATTAAAGAGGACAATCTCTAGTTGAGGACTTCCTCTATTTTTATTCTGCCAGTTAATGACAAGCTTCAATCTAATATTCTTTTACTTAAAGTCTTTCAGATTCCAGATTCCAGATTCCAGACTCCAGATTCCAGATTCCAGATTCCAGATTCCAGATTCCAGATTCCAGATTCCAGATTCCAGATTCCAGATTCCAGATTCCAGATTCCAGAT
>VAOX01008115.1_pt1 | contig 21820 bp, 20 predicted proteins | sample 3393891 | NCBI WGS metagenome assembly VAOX01 (sample SAMN08290429, study PRJNA428436) | hydrothermal vent metagenome | isolation source: Deep-sea hydrothermal vent chimney | place: Indian Ocean: Southwest Indian Ridge | depth 2822 m m | reverse complement strand
GATTGCAGCTAATAGCACGGCTATTGGCAAGATTTTCAACGTAGTCATTGATATTTAAGGACAGTAAGATCGTAATCATGAATTGATCAGAGGCTCCTTAATACTTTAACTTTAACTTAAGCTTGGACTAGGAATAGCCGCAGGCTGTACAAACGAAATAGGCGACTTTGCAGCATCATCAAAAGTAACTTCTTCCCAGGCAGCTTCATTTTGCAATAAAGCTCTCAACAACTTGTTATTTAACTCATGACCAGATTTAAAACCGCTAAATGCGCCAATTAAACTGTGACCCAATAAATACAGATCACCAATAGCATCCAATATTTTGTGTTTTACAAATTCATCTTCATATCTAAGACCATCTTCGTTCAATATACGAAAATCATCAACAACGATCGCATTATCCAGGCTTCCACCTAATGCCAGCTTATTGTTGCGCAGCTCTTCAATGTCTTTCATAAATCCAAAGGTACGAGCACGACTTACTTCACGCACAAATGAAGTAGTAGAAAAATCAACTTCTGCCTTTTGGCCATGGGCGTAGAAGACAGGGTGATTAAAATCGATCGTAAAGCCTACTTTAAAACCATCAAAAGGATCGAATCTCGCCCATTTGTCGCCATCTTCGACTTTAACCGGTTTTTTAATTCGGATAAAACGTTTGGCTTTGTTTTGCTCTTCTATACCTGCTGACTGAATTAGAAAAACAAAAGGTCCAGCACTACCGTCCATAATAGGAACTTCGGGAGCACTTACATCAATTATTGCGTTGTCTATTCCTAAACCCGCTAATGCAGATAATAAATGCTCTACTGTCGAAATACAGGCCTCACCATGACCTAATGAGGTGGAAAGCCGGGTATCACCAACCATTTTGGCTTGAGCCTTGATTTCGACGACTGGCTCAAGATCAGTTCGCCTAAAAGTAATCCCACTATCGATTGGTGCAGGACGCAAGGTTAAATAGACCTTTTTACCCGTGTGCAGTCCGACTCCAGTAGCTCTAATGACGTTTTTAAGCGTGCGTTGTCTAATCATTTAATTATTTTTTCCCTGCGCTTGGATTTATATTTGATTATCGTTATGCATTAGATGGTATCACAGCGGTCTTGCAAGGCAAAGTGAACATGCTCACATTCTTGCTGGAAGGTCTGTCATCAAATGAAAAAAAATCTGTACAATGACATATCTAACAAAACAAAACGCATTATCAATAAGTTACATGGCAGCCAAAAACTTGTTGCGGCCTCAACACACTAAACGGCCAAACACTAAATTGCTTTAGTTAATAAATTACCCTTTAAGAATATAATAATGTATTAATTTTGAAAAGGAATATAAGGATTTAATTATAGAAGTTATCAAACAATATAAAAAATAAAAACACAGAGACACACATACAAACCTATACCCCGAGGGGTGTTAGGATATAGGCCGTATATGCGGGCTAGCTACACGTTATGGTAACTAACCGTGACGAATCAATCGTTCTGAAAACGCAAAAATGCCGGGACTTCCAGTCTCGCCATGTCTGCATCAGAATTTGGATTCAGTTGTTCTGCCACTTGACGACGTTGCTCACGATGAAAACCAGTATCTGGCTCATACCCTGTGTTGACATTCATATTGCCTACCGCAGTGGTTGGCTGAGCTCGTTGCACCAGTCGAATGGGTACTGTACCAGTTTCAGTACGTGCCCCTATCCCTGTAGCAACAACAGTCACTCTGAGTTCATCACCCATACTTGAATCAAACACTGTACCAATAATGATTCTGGCATTTTCTGAAGCAAAACCCTTAATGGCTTCACCCACATCTCCAAACTCGCCCATTGTCATGTTTTCACTAGCAGTAACATTAACCAAAATACCTTTGGCACCTGTCAGATCAACATCTTCAAGCAATGGACTCGCTATGGCCAACTCTGCAGCTTCTTGTGCACGAGTGTCGCCAGTCGCAGTACCAGAGCCCATCATCGCCATACCCATTTCAGACATAACAGTTCTTACATCTGCGAAATCGACATTAATCATACCAGTACGAGTAATTAACTCTGTAATACCCTGGACCGCTCCAAGCAACACATCGTTTGCCGCCTTGAATGCATCAAGTAAACTCACGCTTTTACCTAATACACTAATCAACTTCTCATTGGGAATAGTAATTAAGGAATCAACATTTTTACTTAACTCTGCAATTCCTTCTGACGCAAATTGCATACGCTTTTTACCTTCAAATGCAAACGGCTTGGTAATAACTGCTACCGTTAAAATGCCCATTTCTTTAGCGACCTCAGCAACAACTGGCGAAGCACCGGTACCGGTACCGCCACCCATTCCTGCGGTGATAAAAACCATGTTTGCGCCCTCAATCAACTCTGCAATGCGTTCACGATCTTCAAGTGCCGCTTGCTTTCCGACATCAGGATTAGCGCCTGCTCCCAGGCCCTTGGTAATATTACTCCCAATTTGTAATACCGTTTTGGCATCAGTACCGCGCAAAGCTTGTGAATCGGTATTGATACAAATAAAATCAACACCATCAATTCCAGCTTTCACCATGTGCTGAACAGCGTTTCCGCCGCCGCCACCTACCCCAATCACTTTCATCACCGGGTTTTCGGTAAATGGATCAACTATTTCAAACATAACACCCCTCCTACAAAGGATAACAACACAAATGGCTTACAAAACACCGGTTTCTTTAAAAGTTTCCTTGAAACCATGACTTCGCTCGCCTCCAAAAACCACGTAGGCCCTTGCCTGAAGCAATTTCACGTTCAGAACTTGATTCATTGTTTTGGCCGTACATTAATAAACCTACTCCAGTGGCATACATCGGACTACGCACGACATCCACCAGTCCAGATACATTCATCGGCTCACCGAGCCGTACCGGCATATGAAACACTTCTTCAGCAAGCTCCACTGCCCCTTCCATTTTTGAACTACCACCCGTCAACACAACACCAGCAGCAATAATATCCTCAAATCCACTGCGACGAAGCTCAGCTTGTACTAACATAAATAATTCTTCGTATCGCGGCTCAATCACCTCGGCTAATGTTTGTCTGGCTAATTGACGTGGTTGACGATCTCCCACACTAGGCACCTCAATTGTTTCATCAGGCGACGCTAATTGTGTGAGTGCACAGGCATATTTAATCTTGATATCTTCTGCATGCTTCGCCGGTGTTCTAAGTGCAACTGCAATGTCATTAGTCACTTGATCGCCCGCTAACGGAATCACTGCAGTATGACGAATGGAGCCATTGGTGAAAACTGCAATATCAGTAGTTCCTCCACCAATATCAACCATACAAACGCCTAACTCTTTTTCATCTTCGGTTAATACCGCATAACTTGAAGCAAGCTGTTCCAAAATCACATCGTCAACTTCAAGACCACAGCGTCGTACACATTTCACAATATTTTGTGCTGCGCTTATCGCACAGGTAATAATATGGACCTTAGCTTCCAACCTTACTCCCGAGATTCCAATAGGTTCGAGAATATTATCCTGATCATCAATAATAAATTCTTGCGGTATTATGTGAAGCACTTTTTGATCCGCGGGAATCGCGACAGCACGAGCCGCATCCACTACTCGTTCAACATCAAAAGGGCTCACCTCACGGTCACGTATCGCCACAATACCGTGTGAATTCAAACTACGAATATGACTGCCTGATATGCCTGCATGCACTGAATGAATCTGGCAACCCGCAATCAACTCAGCCTCTTCAACCGCACGCTGAATAGATTGCACAGTCGATTCAATATTAACCACCACTCCTTTTTTCAAGCCTCGAGAAGGGTGACTGCCAAGACCAATAATATCAATCCCGCCCAATTCATTTATCTGGCCAACGATCGCCACGACTTTGGATGTTCCTATATCCAGTCCGACAATCATGCTGTTATTAGGCCTCTTAGACATTGGTGCTAACCCCCGAACGCAAATATTTTGATTTTGCGGCCATTTCTTTTCCACTTAACAGCAAAGCCATTGGTATAACGCATATCAATTGCATGTACATTCCTATAATTCTTTCCTAATACTGATTTATATATTCGAACCAGGCGAGACACTCTAAAGTCGATATCACTCCTGCCAAGTCTTACCTCTATTCCATTACTCAAACTGATACGCCATGCCCGACGCGAGGTAACAGTGACTTTACGAATCGATAGCCCAATACTGGCAAACCTGGATTTGTAGAGAGCAAATTTTTTCGCCATGACGGAATAATAATCGTCAGGTCCCGTAAACAAGGGAAGAGATCGATATTCGCCCCGAGTCGTCGCCTTAAATAACTTACCATTAGCACTCACCAACCCTTTTCTATACCAACGAGCGATTGGCTTTTTTTCTTTAATAAAAATACGTAAGGTATCTGGCCATAGACGCCTGATAGAAACTTGATCGACCCATACGTGAGACTTAAGGACATTTTGAATTTTGCGAATATCGACGGTGAAAAAATTCCCTTTTACCAATCGGCTAATTTTAGCCTGCACATCCTGTTTGCTAACATGCTTAAATTCACCGCCTATCTGTACGTTACGAATCGGTAATGTTTTATCATTCAATAATTTCCCAGCCAATAAGCCCAAGGCAAGCAATATAAATCCAATAATTACAAGACGCTGAAAACCACGCGTCCCGAACAATCCCTGATCATCTTCATTGTCGTATCTACTAGTCATAATTCCGTTTACCCTATTTTCGTAGTCACTCGTTACATGGTTGTTTGCAATATTCGCCACACAAGCTGATCAAAATCAATTCCAGCCTGCTTTGCCGCCATAGGCACAAGACTATGGTCAGTCATGCCTGGAACTGTATTCGCTTCAATTAATCCTACTGTACCCTGTTCATTCAACATGAAATCAATACGACCCCATCCTCGTGCACCAATCCTGTTAAATGCCTTTAACGCTATAGTTTTCAGTTCCTCTTCTTTATCTTGCGATAAGCCACAGGGACATAAATAACGCGTGTCATTAGATAAATATTTTGCTTCATAATCGTAGAACACACTCTCTGTTTCCATCTTAATAACAGGTAAAGCCACACCATCCAGAATCGCTACCGTATACTCACCGCCCGTAACCCATTCCTCAGCAATAACTTCATTGTCATATTTTGTCGCTTCCTGCCAGGAAACTTTAAGCTCCTCATTATTCGTAGCACGTGAGATTCCAATACTGGAGCCCTCATGTACAGGCTTAACAATCACAGGAAAACCTAATCTGGGCTCAACATCAGCCAGTGACTGCTCATTCTCCAAAACGACAAACGAAGGAGTGGGTAGACCCGCTCCTAACCACAATAACTTTGTTCGTAACTTATCCATTGCCAAAGCCGATGCTTGCACACCACTACCAGTGTAGGGAAGTGACAAGGTCTCCAATACAGCCTGTATTACTCCGTCTTCGCCACCACGACCATGTAAAACAATAAAAACCCGATCAAAACTTCCATCTTTTAACTGTGCAAATACATTAGCACCAGGATCCACTGCATGCGCATCAACCCCGCCTCGTAACAGCCCCGCTAACACAGCTTTACCGCTATTAAGTGACACTTCTCGCTCTGCCGACTGCCCGCCGAACAATATAGCTACTTTTCCAAACTGTTTTGGGTCAGTCACTTCAGTGATAGTTTGTTCGTTATTCATTGCGGCCTTTCTCCTATCACCCTTACTTCTGTATGCAAACTCACCCCTGTTTCCTCAAGCACCTTTGTTTGCACATAAGTAATGAGTGACTCTATTTCCGTCGCCGAGGCTCCCCCAGTATTAATAATAAAATTGGCATGTTTTTCTGAAACACATGCCTTACCAATACAGTGGCCCTTTAATCCTATGCTCTCAATCAAACGCGCTGCATGATCATTTTCAGGGTTCGTAAATACCGACCCACAGCTCGGCAATCCAATGGGTTGTGAATTATTCCGTTTTTCCAATAATGACTTAATGCGTTGCTTACCTGCTTCATCCAACGCCTCATGGAATTCAAACAAACCAGATACAAACCATTCATCTCGCGCCACGCCTAACGCATTTACTGAGCGGTAACCAATATCAAACTGATCACGCTGACGAGTACGTAATTGACCAAAACGATCAAGAGTCATGACTTCTACAACATGATTCCAGGTTTCCCCCGCAAAGGCGCCTGCATTCATCGCTAAGGCTCCACCAATGGTGCCCGGTATTCCCGCTAAAAATTCGGCGCCTCCCATATTATTACGCGAACAAAAACGAGCGGCCTTGGAACAAGTGACCCCTGCATCAAATCTGGCTTGAGTCTCACTTACTTGTTCAATAATATCATTGACGCCTTTCATATCAATGACTGTGCCATCGATACCACCATCACGAATTAACATATTGCTGCCCAGTCCGAGCCATACCAAGGTTTCATCAGTAGGCAGTTGTCGTAAAAAACTCACTAAATCTTCCAGATTTTCTGGCTTATAATATTGCTTGGCAATACCGCCCACTCGCCAACTGGTATGCTTTACCATTGACTCATTAAGCCGAAGCTCACCACTGTCTGAACTTATTTTTTCTGCCATATTCATCATTAGCTAACTATTACTTGCTACTTCACAAAAATTTTTAAATTGCTCAGGAAAGCTCGATGCAACTGATCCGATATTTCCTGCCCCTAGTGTCAACAGTACATCACCTTCTTTTAAGATGTGTTGCAGTTCCTCTCCAAGATTATGTACATCGTTAACCAGTACTGGGTCGATTTTTCCACGAGCGCGGATTGCCTTCGACAATGCATGGCCATCGGCACCTTGTATATGTTTTTCCCCCGCAGGATAAACCTCCGTCAACACCAACACATCTACTTTTGCCAGTTCCTGCACAAAATCATCAAACAAATCTTGAGTTCGACTGTAACGGTGGGGTTGAAAAGCAACAACCAATCGCCTGTCGGGCCACCCGGCTCGTGCGCCCTTTATAGTGGCTGCCAACTCTCTAGGGTGATGAGCATAATCATCAACGAGCAATATAGTACCGCCTATAGTTTGTAACTCGCCATAGTCCTGAAAGCGACGTCCAATACCCTGAAATTTTTCCAAACCATTTAATATAGTCTGTTCGTCAACTTCTAACTCAACAGCAACGGCGATAGCCGCTAGTGCATTCAATACATTGTGATTCCCTGGCATATTAAGCTTGACCGGTAACAATTTTTTCCGTCCCGGCAACTGCACATCAAAAGAAGTGACATGTCCTTGCTGAGTAATATTAAGCGCACGAAAATCTGCTTCTTCAGAGACTCCATAAGTCTTAAAATTTCGTGCAACATCATCCACGATATTTTTGACTTCTGGATCATCAATACATAACATTGCGACACCGTAAAAAGGCAAGTGATGCAGAAATTCGATAAATGTTTCTTTAAGCCGATCAAAACTTCCGCCATAAGTTGACAAGTGATCAGCATCAATATTGGTAACAATCGAAATCATTGGCTGCAAGTACAGAAACGACGCATCAGACTCATCAGCTTCCGCCACCAAATATTGTCCTGCACCCAAACGCGCATTCGTGCCTGCGCTATTTAGTAAACCACCAATCACAAATGTTGGGTCTAACCCCGCCTCTGCAAGCAAACTGGCAATCAAACTAGTCGTTGTTGTTTTTCCATGTGTGCCCGCGACCGCTATACCAAAACGAAAACGCATTAATTCTGCTAACATTTCTGCACGAGGGACCACTGGAATACGTCGCTCATGAGCGGCACAAAGCTCTGTATTCGCCGGGTCAATCGCACTGGAAATCACCACGACATCAGCATTGTCAATATGCGAGGCCGCATGACCAAATTTTATATTAGCCCCCATTGATTGCAGGCGTTCGGTCGCCTTGTTTGGCTTAAGATCAGAACCACTAACAATATAATCAAGGTTAATCAACACCTCCGCTATTCCACACATACCTGTTCCCCCGATGCCAATCAGGTGAATATGTCTTGTACGCCCAAGGCGCTGTTGAAAATTTTGTTTCTCGTTCATATTGTTTAAAACTTTCTTTCTCTCTAATGTTTCCAGGAACAGATCGTTAACCACGAGCTGTTCCTAATAGAATATCAGCCACTTGTTCGGCTGAATTAGAAATCGCCAGACTACGTGCGGCTTGTGCCATTGCTAATAATTTCTTCCTATCCCCAATAAACCCTTTTAAGGTTTCCGCTAAATCTTCCGCTTGTAAATCCGACTGCGGAATCAAAATAGCGGCATTCGCATCGGTTAAATATTTTGCGTTTGCCGTTTGGTGATCATCAACTGCATACGGAAACGGAACCAATATTGAAGCGACACCCGCTGCTGTTATTTCAGCAAGCGTTAATGCCCCTGCCCGACATAAAATTAAATCGGCCCAGGCATATGCTTCTGCCATGTTCTCTATAAAAGCAACAGGGGTAATATTCACCCCCGCTTTTTTATAACTGTCTATTGCCCCTTCCAGGTTGCGCGCTCCTGCCTGATGTCGCACTTCAGGCATCATTTCCGGTGATAACAAAGCCAACGCTTGTGGCAACGTTTCATTAATTGCCTGTGCACCAAGACTTCCACCCAACACTAACAACCTCGTTGACTCAGTACGCTCTGCAAAACGACTTTCAGGATCTTCAATCGCGACAATTTCAGCTCTTACCGGGTTGCCTGTCAGAGTGGTCTTTTTTAACTTGCCAAAACTTCCAGGAAAAGCGATACATACATGTTTTGCGATTTTTGATAACAAGCGATTAGTCATTCCTGGTATCGCATTTTGTTCATGAATACACACAGGACGAAACGTTAATTTTGCAGCAAGCCCTCCGGGACCTGTGACAAAACCTCCCATACCGAGCACTGCTCGTGGACGTAAACTAATCATCACCCACAAGGCTTGCATCATTGCCCAAGACAACATAAAGGGGGCCAATAATAATCGTAACTTCCCTTTTCCTCTAATGCCTGACACAGATAACCACTTTACTGGAATATCCTCTGCTGGAATAATTTTAGCTTCCAGGCCTTTACGGGTCCCTAGCCAAACCACGGGGATTCCTCTTGCCATTATTTCTTTTGCAACAGCAAGTGCCGGGAAAATATGCCCGCCAGTGCCGCCTGCCATTACCAATACCGGTCGTTTACTCATTTTATTATTCTCTGATTGTTCATCATGTTTATCGCGCTATCTTTTTACGCCGACGACGAGGGGCTCTATGCTCTTCATCATTGCGTACGTCATAATCAATACGTAAAATCATCGCTAAAGAAATCAGTGTCATTACCAGACTACTACCCCCGTAACTCATTAGAGGCAAAGTCAGTCCTTTAGTCGGCAACAACCCCATGTTAACGCCCATATTTATAAATGCCTGGAACCCAATTAAGGTCCCTATGCCATAAGCAAGGTAAGCCTCAAAGTGCATTTGCTTCTCAAGAGCACAGGCTGCAATCCGATAAATTCTCCAAATCAAAATTGCAAATAATACAATAACGGTTAAGGTTCCCAGTAAGCCAAGCTCCTCACCCAATATTGCAAATACAAAATCGGTATGAGGCTCTGGCAACCACAGTAATTTCTGCATACTGCCGCCTAAACCTGTACCGAAAAATCCTCCTACACCAAATGCCATTAATGAATTTGTTAACTGGTATCCTTTATTGTTAGCGTCTTGCCAAGGATCCCAAAACAATAACAAACGATCGAGCATATAAGGCGTAAACACAGCAATAAAAATAAACAGGCCGGCGATTAAGCCAAACATTAAACCAAATACCGTAATTCTGGCACCCGCTAAAAACATTACCACCATACAGCTTGCAAATAATATTACGGTTGTTCCCATGTCTGGCTCTGATAACAACAAAGCACATACCAATAAAATTACACTTAAAGGTCTTACAAACCCCGCCAAAGTTTCACGCGTATCCTCGTTATGCCTTAATAAGTATCCGGCCAAATAAATCAAGACAGACAACTTGGCGATTTCAGAGGGTTGCACATTAAAAAAACCAAACGTTAACCAACGCGAACTACCATTCGCTCGAAAACCAATCCCTGGCATCCAAACCAGGGCCAATAAAATAATCGAAATAAATAACAGTACTGGTCCTTTGTTATACCAAGCACTGCTATGAATTCTTAGTACGATTAGTGACAGAACAAACCCAACCAATAAATAGATGCTATGGCGGATCACAAACCAAAAAGGTTGCTGATACTCTTTCTGTCCAATAGAGACTGATGCTGTTGCCACCATTACAACCCCAATCAAGATTAGAGCAATGATCACAGAGACTAAAAGCGTATCCGACGATTTTTCATCCTCCTCGGTGAACCGTCTTAAACGGCGATGTGGAGCGGCAAAATCGCGCATCATGACGCAGCTCCTCGCATGACACTAATATAGTCAATAGCTGCTCGCTTAAAACAATCGCCTCTTTGTTCAAATCCTGAAAACATATCAAAACTGGCGCACGCGGGAGATAACAAAATATTGTCCCCTTGTTCTGCCAATGTTGCTGCTTGTTGCACTGCCTCTTGCATATCGCTCGCATTAACGACTGGCAGCACCCCATCTATCGCTGCTTTTATAATTTCAGCATCACGGCCCATCAAAACGACTGCTCGAGCGTGACTTTTAAGCACCGGCACCAGCTCTGAAAAATCCGCATCTTTCGCTTCGCCTCCAGCGATTAACACTGTCTTACCTGATAGACCTTCTACCGCTGCGCAAGTCGCGCCAACATTGGTCCCTTTAGAATCGTTGTACCAACGACTACTATTATACTCTGCCACGAATTCCATCCTGTGAGGCAAACCTGAAAATGTTTGCAACACCGAAATCATCGATGACATATCCAGCTCAAGCATTTCACCTAACGCCAAGGCTGCCAAGGCATTAGAAGCATTGTGCAAACCCGGCATCTTTAATTCAGTGACTGCCAATACGGGTTCATCATGAATACACAATGATCGTTGTTGATCATATGAATTAATACAAAGACTATAATCTGCTTCATGCTTCACCGAATAACATAAAACCTGTCGATGAGATTCTAATGTCAGAGGCAATAATGTTTGCGCAAATTCATCATCCAGATTGACCACTAGCTTCCCGTCGCCGTTATAAATACGTTGTTTCGCATGCGCATAATCTTGCAAACTGGCATATCGATCCATATGATCCGCGCTCACATTCAAAATTATTGATGCAAATGCATTAAGGCTCGAAGTAGTTTCCAATTGAAAACTCGATAACTCCAGCACATAAAAATCGACTGGCTCATTGTCGGCATTCTGCAGTAGCTCAAGCACTGGAGTCCCGATATTGCCGCCGAGCCCTACTCGTTTACCGCTTGCCTTAATCATTTCTGCCAGCAGCGTCACTAAGGTGCTTTTACCGTTAGAACCGGTTACAGCCACTATTGGCGCAGTGGCATAACGCGCAAATATTTCTACATCACCATAGCAACTCACGCCTTTAGCAATCGCCGCCTGAACTGCAGGAGTGTTTATTGCCACACCTGGGCTTAAAATAATTTCATCCGCAGAAACAAAATGTTCTTGATTAAAGCTTCCACCCTGAAAACCTACTTGTGGATAATTTTTTTGAAGTTCTTCCAGTCCAGGAGGTTGCTCACGACTATCCACTACACGAACATCACAGCCCTGAGCTAATAAATGACGCACACATGACAAACCAGTCTTACCCAGACCGACCACCAGAGATTGATGATTTTGTTCGTTTGTCATGTGTTTATGGACTCTCATATATAACTTTATCGGCTACCTTATCTTTAAAGTAGCAAGGCCAATTAATACTAAAATAAAAGTAATGATCCAAAAACGTACTATCACTTTTGGCTCGGCCCAGCCCTTCAATTCAAAATGATGGTGCAAGGGCGCCATCCTAAATATACGCTTGCCAGTGAGCTTGAATGAAGCCACTTGCATTATTACCGAAACAGTCTCAATCACAAACACCCCGCCCATGATAAATAACACTAATTCCTGACGTACACTAACGGCAACAATTCCAAGTGCAGCACCCAACGCCAGAGCACCAACGTCGCCCATAAAGACAGTCGCCGGGTAAGTGTTAAACCATAAAAACCCAAGTCCTGCACCGACAATAGCTCCGCAAAAAATTACTATTTCCGCCACTTCTTTAAGTTGAGCAATGTCCAGATGTTTTGCAAAAGTATAATGCCCTGATACATAGGCAAATACACCAAGCGCACCGGCTACCAATACAGTAGGCAGAATTGCCAGTCCATCCAGCCCATCGGTCAAGTTAACCGCGTTTGAGGTACCCACGATTACAAAATAAGCAAGCGGTATAAACAATAATCCAAGCTGAGGATTTATATCCTTAAAGAATGGAATCAACAAGCGTGTTTCGGGAGGATTTGGGTTACCTGTTTTCATGGCGAAATAATAGAGCACCAATGCTGCACCTAAACCAAACACAGATTGCCAAAAATACTTATAACGACCAGCAAGCCCTTTAGGGTCTTGCAAAACCAATTTTTTGTAGTCATCAATCCAGCCGATAACGCCAAAAGCCAATGTTGTAATTAATACAATCCAAACATAATGATTATCCAGACGCGCCCACAACAACGTAGTAATGGTAACCGCAGCTAGAATAAGCACCCCACCCATAGTGGGCGTACCCGCTTTTAATAAATGTGTTTCTGGCCCATCATCGCGAATTGGCTGTGCAAATTGTTTGTAATTTAATTTACGAATCATCCAGGGGCCAATCACAAACGAAATAAACAATGCGGTTAATACTGCTAATGCACCGCGTAAAGTAATATATTGAAACACTCTAAAAAACTCATAGCCCTGCGCTTCCAAATATTCTGCCAAATGATAAAGCATGTTCAGTCCTCTCCTTCTGCTGCCTGCGAGACAGCTTGTTGTTTTAATGCGTCTACGAACTGCTCCATTTGCATTGCTCTGGATCCCTTCACCAGAACTGCCCCTGCTCCCTTCCAACCACTCATTACAGAATTCAGTAAAGCCTGCTGATCTGTAAAGTGCTCCCCACCTTCTCCGAAAAACTCACTGCCGAAACGACTAATCTCTCCAAAAGTCAACATTCGACTCACGCCCGCACGACGCGCCAAACGCCCAGCTTCTTCATGCATCTCCTCACTCTTTTCACCCAACTCGCCCATGTCACCGAGTATTAACCAATGTTCTCCAGGTACTGTGGCCAGTACCGCTAGCCCCGCACTCAACGAAGTAGGGTTTGCATTATAGGTATCATCCAAAACTCTCATTTCTTTGGGGCCTTGATTCCATTGCAAGCGCCCTTTAACCGGCTGCATATCTTCCAGACCTTGCTTAATACTGGGAAGATCAATTCCCGCAGCACTTGCTGCTGCTGCTGCTGCCAAGGCATTCATTACATTGTGCACACCAAACAACTTCATTGAGATTTCAGTAATTTGAGGATCTTTATTGCCGACCAAACAAGATTTCATTTTTAATTGGGTGCCGGCATCACTTGCTTTCCACTCAGCAGAAAAGTCAGCGTCATTATGCAATCCAAAAGTCACTACTTTATGCGCCCCTGCTTTTTCAAACCAAACAGCATTATTAATATCATCTGCATTAATCACCGCTGTACCAGCTGCATTTAGGCCTTCATATATCTCACCTTTTGCTTTTGCCACTCCGGGTATATCACCAAAACCCTCAAGATGCGCCGAACCAGCATGAGTAATAACTGCCACATCCGGGTGTGCTATATTGGTCAAATAACTAATTTCACCATGATGATTTGCGCCCATCTCAATCACGGCATAAGCTTGTTGATGCAAATTAAATAATGTTTGCGGCAAGCCTATGTCATTATTTAAATTGCCTACTGTCGCTAATGTATCGCCTTGTATGAGACAAATAGCCGCCAGCATTTCTTTTACAGTTGTTTTACCGTTACTGCCCGTAATCCCGAACAATTTCCCTGAAAATTGTTTGCGATACTCACGCGCCAGATTGCCTAACGCAAGTCGCGTGTCTTTAACAATAATTTGTGGGCATGTAATATCGCTATTGCGCTCTACAATCACTGCGGCTGCTACCCCAGCCTTACCCTGCGCGATAAAATCATGCGCATCAAAATTATCGCCTTTAAGCGCCACAAATAAATCGCCTGACTCAATTTTTCGAGTATCGGTTGATACCTGACTAATCACCACATCATAGCTGACATCAGGCGATAGCAACTGGCCGTTAAGCCATTGCGCAATTTGCTTGATAGTAATATTGTTCATTAACCGCCATTCCTTAAGCAGTGAGTCACGTACTCACGATCACTGAACGGAAGCTGTTTATCTCCCACGGTTTGTGTCGTTTCATGCCCCTTGCCAGCCACCAGCACTAAGTCACCAGCACTGGCAGCCGCGATGACGGTGCTAATGGCTATAGCGCGATCATGTTCAATCGTAATATTTTCGGAATGTTTAATGCCCTGCATAATATGCTCAACAATCAACTCAGCAGATTCCTTACGAGGATTGTCATCAGTAACAGTCACAAAGTCAGCAAGCTCTTCTGCCGCCTGCCCCATCAAAGGTCGTTTGCCTTTATCACGATCGCCACCACAACCAAACACACACCATAATTTTTTAGGCCCATGCCTGCGCAATGCCGTCAATACTTGACGTAAAGCATCCGGCGTATGGGCATAATCAACTATGACTCGTGGCTGATCCATATGACCGACAAAACTCTCCATTCTACCAGGCACCGTTTCAAGTGTTTCAAGCAACTCAGCCGCCTCTCTAAAGCTGACACCTTGCGTTGTCAATGCCGCTAACGTCGCGAGTAAATTACTGGCATTAAAATGCCCCATTAACGAGGTATTAACCGTTGCACGCCCCCATGGGCTTTCAATATGCATTCTCATGCCTGACGGCAATAACCGTAATTCTGTGAGCGATATCACCGGAATTTCCTGACTGGCCGCAATCGCTGGTTCCAGACTATAGCCAATGACATTTATGTTCCCGACCGATTCGTTTGCAAGTTGGGCCGCAAGTAAGCGACCAAAATTATCATCAATATTTAAAATGGCATTCTTCAAGCCTGGTGAGGAAAATAATTTACGCTTGGCTTCTGCATACGCCTCAACTGTCAAATGATAATCAAGGTGATCACGACTTAAATTAGTGAGTATTGCAGTATTAAATAGAACCCCGTTAACACGACCCTGATCAAGCCCATGCGATGAAGCCTCCATCACGATCACTTTGGCTTGCTGCTGCTGCATTTCATTGATTAACTGGTGCACACGCAGCGCGTCGGGCGTAGTATGGCTCGCCGCGACAATTTGATCAGCCATGCCATAACCGAGAGTCCCCATTATGCCGGTGTTGACCTTAGCCTTATTTAACGCCTGGGCAATAAACTGCGCACATGACGTTTTACCATCGGTTCCAGTCACCCCGATCATCGATAATTTCTCTGAGGGGTCACCATAAAATCGACTAGCGATCAAACCACAACTTCCTCTTAAATTAGCGACTTTTAACACCGGAATGGAGGTACTTTCAGGGATTAGTTGTACAATATTCTCACCCTCGTCCAGGCCATTATCTTCCCAAACAACTGCCGCCGCTCCTGCTTTGATCGCCTTACTTATATAATGTACACCATGAACACAACTGCCACGGCAAGCAATAAATAAGTCACCTGCTTGCACTTGACGACTATCGAGACTTAGCCCGCTAATCGCACAATTTTTTGCAAGTGGAGCATCAAGCAAACCTGCCAGCAAACTATCTAACATCACTAAATCATTTTTTCGTACTGTCATATTCATGAGCGCCCACCAACAATTTTTATTGTCTTGGTGCTGATAGGCATTTTATCCGGTGAAATATTTAAAATACGCAATGCATCTTTCATTACCCGCGCAAAGATAGGCGCAGCCACAGCACCGCCTGAATGTTTTTTACCATTAGGCTCATTAATCACCACGACGATCACCAAACGCGGTGCACTCGCTGGAGCCATCCCGGCAAATAAAGCCCTGTGCTTTTTATTAGAATAGATTTTCTGACTATTTATTCTTTTTACAATTCGCGCTGTCCCTGTTTTTCCCGCAACACGATAACCCTGCACGGTCGCTAATTTACCTGTGCCTTTTTCACTTACAACTTTTTCCATCATGCGCACAACATTAGTGGCCACACGAGGCGACATGACACGCTTCCCTTGTACCCATGGCTTCTGGCGCAACATTGCAACAGGCTTAAGAAAACCACCTGAGCCTAATACTACATAGGCTTGCGCAAGCTGTAATGGTGTAACATACAAACCATAGCCAATTGAGTGTGAAGCAATATGAGTTTTGTTCCACTTTTCAGGATTTCCCAGCTTTCCTCGCGCTTCACCAGAATAACCACTACGAGTTGAGCGCCCAAAGCCCAGCGCCTTATACTGCTTCCACAAGCGATCAGCCCCAAGCTTAATTGCGACACGGCTGATACCAACATTGCTGGATTTTGCGAGAATAGTCGTTAAATCCAGCATACCATAATTGCGAATATCACGAATAGTATACTTACCCGGCAAATCAATTTTACCTGGACTTGTGTTAATACGAGTATTAACCTTCATTATTCCACTATCCAACGCAGCCGCAATCACGAACGGCTTTATAGTGGAACCTGGCTCAAGCGGATCAGTCACAGCGCGGTTACGATATAAATTACCGTGCCATGAGCGCCGGTCAGTTTTGTTAGGATTAAACGAAGGCCCATTCACCATCGCCAATACTTCACCATTACGGACATCCATAATCACTAAAGAACCTGATTTTGCCTTATGCTTCATTAGGGCTAATTTTAATTCGCGATACGCCAAATACTGCAAACGATGATCGATACTCAACGCTAATGGCTTACCGTGTAAAGTAGTGCGAATTCGCTCTACACTTTCAACATAACGGCCATCACGTGAACGATGAACTCGTTTGGCACCAGAAATACCAGAAAGCTCGCGATTGTATACTCGCTCTACACCTTCTGCCCCAACTTCGATTCGATCAAGCCCAACATCTTTAAAGTTGGTAAAACCTACCACATGAGCACTGACCGAACCTGTTGGATAATACCGCTTAAATTCACGTCTTAAGTACACCCCTTTAAAATTAAGCGCCATTACGCGTCGCGCAAGCTCGGGACGAACCTGACGCTTAACATAAGCAAACTCGTTCCGTTGACGCTTCTTCCAAAACACGCTTTTCTTAAGTTTTTTGAGTTGTGCAGTACTAAGGCTTAACACTGAGGCCAGCTTTTTAAATTGTCGATCAGTTAAGTCTGCCACTTTTAAATTCAAACATATCGCATGAATCGGAGTGCTTATTGCCAGAGGATCACCCAGGCGGTCTGTCACCATTCCCCTGTAAGCATGAGTCTTCACTAGCTTAATATGTTGCGCACTACCTTTTTGCGATAAAAAATCGCGCTTGATTATTTGCAACCAAGTGGCACGTAATGTTAACGCAACCACCATCACCAAAAATATCGACATCATCATATAACGGCGATTTAAAAACTCAGGAATCTTATTAGGTCTGGTTCTCATCGTTCAATCACTATTAGTTGTTTACTTTCTGGTCGTAGCATGCGTAACTTTTGACGCGCCACTTTTTCCACCATTCCATGTGACAACAAAACACTTTGCTCAAGCATTAAGCGCCCCCAACTTTCGTCCAATTTATGTTGTTTGTTTTTCACTATCTCCAGTTCGCTAAATAAGGTACGGCTTTTATGCTTTACATAAACCAGCGCTAAAGAAGTGATCATTAAAAACACTATTAAAATGACCATACTCAAGCGATAGGTTCTCATTGCACACGCTCAGTAATGCGCATAATCGCGCTACGTGACCGTGGGTTCTTGCGTATTTCCTGTTCACTTGCCCGCACTGGCTTGCCTACGGGCTTTAAACAGGCCTTAAATACTTCCGGCTGCACTGGAAAATCCATAGGCAAATCATCAGGAACACCACGATATTGTTCGCGCACATAATTTTTAATTGGGCGATCTTCAAGACTATGAAAAGCAATCGTGACTAATCGACCACCGCCAATAAGCAAAGTTGGAACATCAATCAAAAAATCTTCGAGATCTTCAAGTTCACGATTTATAGCAATACGAATTGCCTGAAATGTACGTGTTGCAGGATGCTTGTGTTTATCACGAGACGGCGAAGCCTTAGCAATAATACGCGCTAAAGTAGCAGTATCTTCTATAGGATTTTCTGTACGAGTTTCAACAATGGCACGAGCGATACGGCGATGGAAGCGTTCTTCACCGTATTTCTTTATAATATCGGAAAGCACTTGCTCTTCTACATGCGCTAACCACTCACGCGCAGATTCACCCCGGGAAGTATCCATTCGCATATCCAGCGCGCCATTAACGCTAAAGCTGAAACCGCGATCGGCATCATCCAGTTGTGGTGATGACACACCAAGATCTAACAAAATGCCATTGACACCCTGCATAATATCCAGATCTGTTAATGTCTGCTTGAGCATACAAAAACTATCATGCACTATCGTAAACCTATTGTCCGTGTTTGCGATGCCCTGAGCTACCATGACTGCCTCAGGATCCTTATCACAAGCGATCAACCGACCACTTGCGTTTAACTGCCTTAAAATTTCCCTGCTATGACCTCCTCTGCCGAAGGTCCCATCTATATATGTGCCTGACGGCTCAATATTTAGTGCCTGTACAGCCTCATGAAGTAATACAGCTTCATGAGAAAATAATTCCTGAGTCATAAAGTTAAATTGGCGATTTCCGCCTCCATCTCGTCATCGGAGACTAATCCATTAGTAGTCCACTGCTGGACTTTTGCATTCCACTTTTCTTCCTGCCAATATTCAAACCGCTTACCCTGCCCGATCAAGACTCCCTTCTTCTCAATTTGCGCAAACTCGCGCAAATGTTGCGCTATTGGCACTCGTCCTTGGCTATCCATTTCTACGTCACTTGCCATTCCCATCAACATCAGCTGAATATCATGAAGATTTTCCTTAACATTCGACAATTTCTCAATTTTTAGCTGGATTTCATTCCATTGTGGTGTAGGGTATATGAGTAGGCAGCGTACTGTGGGATGAACAGTTATTACTAACCCCCCAGAACTGGCCTTCATCAACAAGTCGCGATAGCGCATTGGCACCGCAAAACGACCTTTGACATCATTTGATAAGTAGTGGGTGCCGCGAAACACTTTTTTGCTCCAGGAGGAAGATTAAAAAACCACTTTTCACCACAAAACGCCCTTTTACATCATTACAGTGATTCTGGTTCTGATTGCCTGTATTGTCAAGCAGTGCACCTATGTTTTTTTACGCCAGACAATAACTTAGAGACTTTTAGTAAGTTAATTAATACGCACACGCCCACACTGAATGACGTATAAACAGCAACTTACCGCCCTGTCCTCAAGTGACCTTTTAACAATATCACCCATTAAAAAAGCAAAATTTATTTAAAATAAATTTTAACAACGCAAACATTTCATAAGAGTTAAGGATTAAAGTATTTAATTAATTTAAAGTTTTCTTATGCACTAATTTTCTAATGAGGTCCAAAAAATTAACTCGCACTTTACGATGCATCTTTATTGAACAAACAACTACACAAAATGTAATCTTTATTAATCATCATTTTATAAAAATTTGGACTAACGAAATATAACTGAGATAAATAAGGAAGGAGAGATAACTCTATCAGTTAAACAATCAAGACAACATAAAACACAATACAAATCACTCAAAACTGAACTTTAATCAGTCTTTAAACTTTCTACATAAGAATTTAAACTAAACTCAATAAATCAGAAGCGTAGATATGTTTATAATTAAACACATATCCACACTCCCAACACTTTTTACTTGCTACTTAAGTCAAACCTCCACTTTAGACTTGCTCACGAAATAATTATAGAGAGGCACCCAAACCAAAACAAAGTACCAGCCATAAGCATAGCTTTCGGCAAAACCAATAATAAAACTTTTCAAATTAATTCCGTCAAAGCCTGGCAATAATGTGCCCCACGCTGGATACATGGCCGAACTCGCAAAGAAATAGTCAAATACAAAACATATCGTAAAGCTAATCGCTAAAAACAAACTACTGGCATGACCTATCGCTACAAGTGAAATTCGCTTATTCATGACTTACACCTCCTGCTGTATATAACGGCTGGGGTTTTCTTCGAACTGATCAAGACAAGATTTAGAACAAAAACGGGTCAAACGACCCTCAACCATTTTTCCATATCCCTCATCTTGCTTGACATTCACCCCACAGACCGGATCAATATGATCTACTTCTGCACGCTTATTATGCGGCTGACCTTGACCATGACTCCCATGAGAACCACAACCAAATCGCATCATCACATAAAAGAATACGCCGAATAGCAATAAACTGAAAAGACCCTCCATTCCATCTTCCTCTTATGTAGGCACCTAATACTAAGTATATACGTATGTGTAACACGCAAGTAAAGACAGATGGAGACCACTAAATAACGATAGCTCACTTACAACGCTAAAATGCCGGTATAGCGCAGCCCGATTAACATAAGAATTAACACAAGAATTGTTTTGAACCAGGACTCTTTAAAAAATCGACTAATGACTGGCCCAAGATAGGATCCAAGAATAGTTCCGCCAAGTAACAAGGCCAACAATGTATAATCCAGTGACACGCCAAGGCGCATATAGTTAGCAATAGAAGTCACTGAATGAATAAATATCGCTAATGCTGAAGTTCCTGCGATGATTGCCATGGGCAGGCGCAATACAATAGACATATAGGGGACCAGCAAAAACCCACCTCCCACACCGAACGCTGAAGAAATTATAGCAATCCCACCTCCTACCATAAAAGGGTACAGAGGATTAAACTGAAATTTCTCGCCACCAAACTCAAAGACAAACTTACGCACTGAACTTAATTTTGTTTTAACTCCAACAGCACAAGGTTGCTGACCATGACTCACGCTTTCAACAAAATTGGCAGCTGCCCGGTCAGTGGCATCAAGCCTGGATCGCCTTGAGCTAATCATTTTCCAAACGATTAATAGCGCAATAAAAAGAACCAGAGCCCCAAAAAATGGCTTAAAGAGAGTTAATTCGCCTAAATAACTAAACGATAAAGTGCTTCCGATCAAGGCTCCTATAATCCCCCCCGCCCCCATAAGTAATGCCAAGCTAATAACAATACGGCATTGCCTCCAATATGCAGGCACGGATACCAATGGCGATACTAGCGTCAAAATCTGAGCCATGGGCTTGACCAGGTTTACGTCTCTCACTCCCAAGACAGAGATTAACCCCACAGATGACAAAATGCCCCCGGCCGCACCGACCAACGAAAACACCATCCCCACTAAAACACCCCAGACTAAAGGAGTAAGAGGATGAACAGTAATCCCACTAATTTCAAAAACCATAATAAGTTATTAAATCCTTTCTAGTAAATTCAATACAATTTGATAGCATATGACTTGAGTAAGCTCTTCCTAAGCCCATAATTCCAGCGTGTAATGATTCATCACAGCCCTCAGTAGATCACCACGAGTAATAATGCCTTTCAGCTCACCCTCTTTTGCGATTGGAATTGAGCCAATATGCTGCTCGACAAACAAGCGTGCAATATACCGCAAATCAGTATCAATGCTTGCCGCTAATACACGAGAGGTCATTATTTCTTTCACCTGCTCACCTGCCGTATGCGGCTTGCCCTG
>VAOX01035935.1_pt1 | contig 21828 bp, 12 predicted proteins | sample 3393891 | NCBI WGS metagenome assembly VAOX01 (sample SAMN08290429, study PRJNA428436) | hydrothermal vent metagenome | isolation source: Deep-sea hydrothermal vent chimney | place: Indian Ocean: Southwest Indian Ridge | depth 2822 m m | reverse complement strand
TGTTTCGGTGGGGAGGTGACTTTCCCGTAGGCATCAATCAGATGCACAATGTTGGTCTCCACATCAAAGCCCGCACCTTCTGCGGTGATATCGTTGGCGACGATGAGATCCAATCGTTTCTTTTTTAGTTTTCTTGTTGCATTCTCAATAACATCCTGGGTTTCGGCGGCGAAGCCAATAACAATTTGCCCTTTGGGGCCTGTGGGTCTCCCGGCCAAAATATCTGCGGTTTCTTCTAGCTCAATCGAATATCCTGTCCCTGTTTTTTTTATCTTTTCAGAGGCCAGGTCTCGAGGTCGATAATCACCTACGGCGGCGGCCATCACGACAAGGCTCGATTCTGGAAAAAATCGCTCGACCGCGATTTTCATTTCTTTGGCTGAGCGAACACGAATCAATTCGACACCTTCCGGTGGCGGCAGTGCTGTTGGGCCACTGATCAAAACAACCCTTGCCCCCCATCGCTTCGCTGTTTCTGCAATGGCATAACCCATTTTTCCAGAGGATCGGTTGGAAATAAAACGTACGGGATCGATGGCTTCTTCAGTCGGTCCCGCAGTGACCAGTACGCGCTCTTCTGCCATTAGAGGGTCTGTTTCAGAGAAAATATTTAAGACTTGTTTTAGAATATCTGCTGGCTCGGAAAAACGACCCATGCCTATTTTTCCAGAGGCGAGTCGCCCGACTTCAGGCCCGATGATTTTAAGCCCGCGTTTTATTAAAATTGAGACATTGTCTTGTGTTGCGGGGTGGGCCCACATGCCTAAATCCATTGCAGGGGCAATGATGACAGGCGCGGTCGTTGCGAGCAGGATGCTGGAGAGCAGGTCGTCATTGAGGCCCATGACCATCTTGGCCATGAAATGCGCGGTGACGGGCGCAATTAAGACCAGGTCGGCCTCTTGCGCCAAGAGGATGTGCGCCATTTCGTTCTCAGATTCAAAAAGATCTGTTTGTACGGGGTGGTCCGAAAAGACCTGAAGTGTGAGCGCTGGCACAAAGTGTGCGGCTGCTTTTGTGAGCACCACACGAACCTCGGCCCCTGCGGCTTTGAGCTCTCGCAACACAGTAAGAGATTTATAGGCCGCGATACTGCCAGTGATGCCCAGGAGAACCGTTTTCCCGGAAAGTGCTGTGTGCGCCACGGGAGGTCCGCTAGCTCGTTTTTGTTTCCGGTGTGGAGATATCAGGTAAGTCGTCTTTTTTAGAAACGGCTCCCAAAAGAATGTTTAAATCTTTTCGGGCCTGAGTGGTGCCGTCACTCTCTCTTTCGGCAAGCATGGCGCGGCGTTTGACCTCTTCACGAACGCGTCGTTCTTCCTGCAGGGCGGTAACTGCTTCTTCGCCATAGAGGATATCGAGCTTATTTGAAACGATTTCTTCAATGGCAACGGTGGTCTCTTTTTGATCAACACCGGGTTCGAGCAAGGGTTCAGAACCTTCCATGAGTTGACGTGCGCGTTGTGCCGCAACAATGACTAAACGAAATCGTGAATCAATGGGGGCCTTTTCAATATCTACGGGTAGTGAAACAACATCCATAAAACGTCCTCTCTTTAAATGAGCATGCTGAAAAATCCCACCCACCCTTCATATTTTATTAGCTTGAAGGACTAAAGGTGGCTGATAAAGCGCTCTTTCACCCAATCAAGGGTATTCGATTTTAAACGACTGCGCTCGGCGAAAATGATAGCCTGTAAATTTTTTTGTGCCTTTTCAAGGTCTTCATTGATGATCAGATACTGATAACGATCATAACATTTTATTTCATCGCCTGCTTTTTTCAGACGTCTTGCAATTTCCTCTGGTGCGTCGGACCCTCGATTTTCTAAACGTTGCCGTAATATATCAAAAGAAGGGGGGAGAATGTAAATATAAATGCATTCGGATGATGCCGCTTGAAGCTGCATCGCACCTTGTGTGTCAATATCGAGCAGGACATCAATGCCTTGATCCCGCCACGTGGCGAGCTGCTTTTTTGAGGTCCCATAATAATTTCCGTGGACTTCGGCCCACTCAAGAAACTCACCGGAGGCAATACCTGTTTTAAATGTGTTTTTATCCACAAAAAAATAATCTTGCCCATCAAATTCTCCGCTCCTGGCAGGGCGGGTGGTGTGAGAAATTGAAAACTGAAGGGTGCTCATTTCGCTCAAAACAGCCCTGCAAAGCGAGGTTTTTCCTGCACCAGAAGGGGCGGAAACGACAAAAAACAAACCTTTTTTGATCATAGGAACATTAGGCAATGTTTTGGACCTGTTCGCGCATTTTTTCAAGCTCGCCCTTCATGGCAAGCACGCTCATGGAAATCGTTTGATTCCCAGATTTTGAGCCTAAGGTATTGACTTCCCGGAACATCTCCTGGATGAGGAAGTCCAGACTGCGTCCGAGCACTCCGCCTGTTTTTAGCAGTGATTTAAATTGATCAATGTGTGCTGAGAGCCGGGTGCGTTCCTCGCTGATATCTGAGCGTTCTGCAAAAATGGCGACTTCTTGCGCGAGACGGATGGGATCGACTTCTATGCCCCCAGTGAGTTTTTCAATGCGTGTTTTTAGGGCGATTTGACGTGAGCGCGTGACATTTTTTTCTTGTTTTTTTACCGTGGTGAGAAGTTTTGAGATGTTTTGAAGTCTTGTTTTTAGATCGCTCACAAGGGCTTTGCCCTCATGTCTGCGCATTTTTTCAAGCGCGGTCATAGCCCGTGAGAAGGTTTGATTCAAGAGGGTTTCTAATTCAGGCGAAGGGGCACTCACTTCTTTCGTTGTGATGACATCGCGAAACTGGCTCATGAGGGCGACATCGATTTCTCCCGAAAGCCCCAAGGATTTTTTTAATGTTGTGAGCATTTTATGGTAGTTCGCGGCCGCTTCAAGGTTTAAAATCAACTTTTTTTCGGATGCCCCTGATCCACTGAGGCTGACCGAAAGATCTATTCGGCCCCGCTCAAAACGATTTTGTAAGGCTTTTTTGAGGGTCTCTTCTTGAGCCGAAAGCAGTCGTGGCAGTCGTACCACGACGCTGGCATGTCGATGATTGACAGCACGCAACTCAACACAAAGCGTGATTTCTTTCAGTGCGCTTTCGGCTCTTCCGTAACCTGTCATGCTTTGAATCATATTCGCTTTGCCTTTATTCAGATAAAAAAGAGGGATTATAGGGATGCTTCACTGTGCATGTCAAACGGTGTTTTGCCACGAATGATTAGACTTTTTTTAAGGATGAACCCAGGATGCCTGCGGCTCAACAATGTTGTTGTTTTATGTACTTGGCGATCGCTTCAGCGAGATTGGAGAGTGGAAGGCTCACCTGCGCTTTTGTATTCATATTTCTCAAAATAACTGCTTCTGCGGCCAATTCATCCTCTCCGGCGATCAAAACAAATGCCGCACCGAGTCGATCGGCTTGTTTCATGTGGCGTTTGAGGGGAGCGGCGTCCTTGCCCATTTCACTTCGGATCTTCTTTTGACGTAATGTATAAAGCAGAGGAAAGAGATATTGTCCCGCCGCTTTACCCAGAGGTGCGATAAAAAGTTGAAGTGGTGCAGTTTTGTTCGTGCTTTCAGGAAGAAGATGCATGATGCGCTCCATGCCCATCGCAAAACCGATGGCAGGGGTTGCAGGGCCACCGAGTGCTTCAATCAAGCCATCGTATCGTCCCCCTGCGGCGACCGCATTTTGTGCACCTAAGTTCTGTGTGGTCATTTCAAAAGCCGTTTTGGTGTAATAATCCAGTCCACGCACCAAATGTTTTGAAATAATGTAGGGCAGTTTAAGCGTATCAAGACCTGTTTTCACGGCTTTAAAGTGTGTGTCGCATTCCTCACAAAGGTGTAGGGCCGACGCCGGGGCATCCTGGGTAATGGCCTTGCAGCTTTCTTTTTTGCAGTCCAAAATTCTGAGCGGGTTGCTTTTAAAACGACGATTACAATCCTCGCAAAGTATATTTAATTGTGCCTCAAAAAAATCTTGCAGGGCTTTACGATAGGGCGGACGACAGACGGTGCAGCCGAGGCTATTGATTTCCAAGGTCAGATCTGAAATACCAATGCATTCAAAAAAATGAGAAAGCAGTGAAAGCAATTCCACATCCTGTCTTGCATCACTGTCTCCAATAATTTCTGCACCCACTTGATGAAATTGCCGCAGGCGACCGGCCTGCGGGCGTTCGTGTCGGAACATGGGGCCTTGGTAATAGAGTTTTGCCGGAAGCGGTTTTAGATCGAGACGGCCCTCAAGGTAGGCGCGTGCGACCGAAGCCGTGCCTTCGGGGCGCAGCGTAACCGGTTTTCCGTCCCAATCCTCAAAAGTGTACATTTCTTTTTCAACGATGTCGGTGGTTTCGCCAATACTACGTGTAAAGAGGTTTGTCCGTTCTAATATTGGCGTTCGAACGGGTGAAAAGCCAAAGGCGTGAAATGTCTCACGCACGAGTGATGTGACCTTTTCCCATTTTTCAGATTCCCCCGGAAGCAGGTCTTTAAATCCTTTGAGTGCCTTTATTTTTTCCATTTTCTTCCCCTTAAAAAAGCGTGGGCACTATAGAGCGCCATGGGTTTCAAGTCAAGAAAAAGGGTCGGCCACAAAAAAAAAGGGACGTGCGGTAAAGCACGCCCCTTTTTTTTGTGCGGTTTTTCTGTGTGATTTTGATGTTTATTCGACCAGAATGCCCTCCGAATATTTTGTTGTGGTGACCACGGGCATCGTGCCCATGCCATGTTCAACAAAATTGGGCACAGTATCGAGATCGATTCCGTCGGCATCGGATCCATCAGAGAGATCAAGATCTCCGGTATAGTTTGTCACCGGATTCAAGAACTGACTGATCTCCAGGGGTTTGATCAGGTAGGTCTTTGTTGAATCCTCGGCATCTGTGACTGTTGTGCCTGCTGGAATATTGATAATTTTGTCTGAAATCGTGCTGTCCATGACAAAATCTTTTTTCCGGAGTTCTTCATAAAGATCCGGCAAGCCCCCCATCCAGCCATCATATTGCAGCGCGAGCGTTTTGCTCGCCCCTGCATTATTGGTGAATGTTTGTGATGCTAAGCGAATCGGGTCGTCAAGCAAGACATAAGCCCCGTCACTGTCTTTCAAATAGGTGATTTTCCCGAAGTTTTCGCCTTCTCTCGGATAATCCCAGTTGAACTGTGTGCTTGTTGCAACACTGTTCACATAGGCCACCAAACCCCAGGCACCTGAAGTGACGACGGCTCCGACGGTGACCCCTGTGTTGGGCTGTCCCTGTCCATCGCGGTCATTATCCCCGATGGTGGCATACACCAACTTCATAAAGGTTTCGTTGTTGGAATCAGTATCAAAGGCGTAGGTGGAGTCATTGCCTGGATTCCACTGTGATTTGAAGACTGTATCCGCCGCAAGGAAGGTCGAAAGGTTGAGCGGATTGGCAACGGTCTGGATTTCAAGTTTGACCGTTGTTGTTGAACCCGTTCGCTCGACGATGTAGTTGGTGCCACGGCTATTGATATACAGTTCTTGACCCTCGGGCAGCATGTAATCGTTTCCGCCTACGGCAAATTCAGGGGTCCAGGTGCGCATATCAAAGTTGGTGACTATTTTTTCAAGCCAACCTGTCTTCCCGTTGCTGACATTACCGGTGTATTCGATGTAGATCGAGCCTCCAATATTGACCCATAGGTCATGGCCGTCACTTGGGGTGTAGAGTTGAGCCGGACTTGTCATTGTGAGTTTTCCTGTTTCCCCGCCCATCTCGGCAGCATAGAAACCTGCGATACTTCCTCCTGCGGTCGTGGCCGCTGCATTTGTCGCAAAATAGAGGTAGTTCAGGTTTTGCTGCGTATTGTTATCCCAGCGATTGACATTCACAAACTTCCGATCGTCTTCACCACTGAGGGCTAAGAGCGGTAAGGTGGCTGTGAAATCTTGAACGCCTCCATCACAGCTCTGATTCCCGTTCCCATCCCACGCAGGATTGACACAAGAATCCCATCGCGTCTGCGCTTGATTCCAGCGAATGTTGTAGTCCTTGTTGATCCAGGTTTCTACCGGAATATTAAGGATGTCAGTCAGCTCACCATTTACTGTGGAGCGTTTGACGAGCGTTCCGACAAAAGGTGCTGAAACGGTGTATGTTTGAGCGGTCGTCCCTTCGCCAAAGTCGTCCCGCGTGACGACCGTCTCAGCGGGTACACCATTTTCGCCTCCACCCCAAAGTTCATGACGGCCTTGCCATGCCCCGTAAAAAGCGTAGTTTCTGAACCCGTTTGAATCGGTGTAAAAAACTGGAAATCCGAAGTTTTTTGTTTTGAAGATACTGTCGCCCGTCGCATGGTCGAACATCCCGTATCGGTGAGTCATTTCGGTAATATTGTTTCTCTCTTTATAGCTTGGGTTTTGCTCTCCTGACTTTTTAACGGCCATGTGTGTTGTATCATAGGCATATGTGACTTCAACCGTGGCCGGGGTGCAGTTTTGCTCCGTACAACTTTCCCAATCCGGGTAAGAAACCATTCCAAAACCATTTGTCGCTGATTTGTTTAAGATGGCTTTCACGACAATGGAATTGCCAGGACCTTCGGGGAAACGTTGGTGGACTTTGATCATGGATTCTCCATTAGTCCCAATGGAAGCGGATGCCGCAAAAAAGTCGGTGATTTGATCTCCAAACTTGACATTCAAAGTCCAAACACCGTAGTTACTGAAAGAGCCATCCGCAGCTTGTGTCGCGGCTGTGTAGACTTTAAATTCGGCTTTGATGACTTGTTGTTCTCCATCCTCGACTGCTTCAATCCAAGCGCGTGCCCGTGTGACTTCGGCACCATCTTCGATGATGATGTCTGATTCCACAATCCAGGGTTCCAGGGTTTTTGTTGCAACGCCATTTTCCTCGTCCTGCCAGGCCACCATGGATTTGTAGGGGTCGGCTCCGATATTTGTGGCGTCTGCATAGTTTGTTTGTGCCAAGGCAGCGAGTACCTGCTCAACAATTTTAAATTGTTCCAAGGTTGGCTCATTGACATAAGTATTGGTGACCGCCTTGCTGTAATCTGAGTCGGAGACTGTTGCGGCACGGAAAGCGACCAGTTTTGATTTGAATCCGACTGTTGATTTTGAGCGGGATTTTGAACTGACTGTTTGATCTGTTGGCACTGCGGAAATCTCTGTGGGGAGTGAGAGTCCGGCTTTTGATGATGTGCTTGAGGTTGTTGAACTGGAACCGCTACTACCGCAGGCCACGAGTCCCGCACTAAACATACATGCGAGTGAAAGATAGACGTACTTCTTCATAAGCTTGTTTCCCCCGTTTTATGGCGGGCAGGATGCCTCGCCAGTCGAGGGCTATTTTTTTGGGTACAGTTGTGCCAATTGTTTTACCCAATAAAAAAGCCCATTTCATTGATGAAATGGGCCACACGAAACACAGACACCTAATCGCAACGGGACTTTCCGCTTTTTTCGGGTCTATCCTTGTGGTGGCCCAACCAGCATGCCCATGTACTTTTTTCATGGGCGAAGCTTTGTGACTTTGCGTCCCGGTCTTTCGACCGGTTTGCCTTTTTCCAGACAGTTTTAAAGTTATCAAAAATACGGTGTGTGTCAAGGCATGTTATGGATAAAAAACATCTGGGTTTTGTGATCTTGCAATCGCGTTATTCCCGTGAAGGCAGGTATTTATTCAATTTCTCTGGATTCCCGCCTTCACGGGAATGAGGGTCGTTTTTCGCTTGAAAAATGAAAGGTGTCGAAGAGAATCTTTAGCGGATTGTGGCACCCGGCGGGACTTCTTCTTGAAAGGTGGCCAGGGCCAGTACTTTTTTGCCTCCCGCTGCAAGCAACATGCCTTGGGACTCAATGCCCATAATCGTTGCGGGTTGTAGGTTGGCAATAACAATGACTTCTTTGCCAATAAGGTCTTCCGGTACATACTTTGTGGCAATGCCTGCCACGATTTGTCTTTTTTCATTGCCGATGTCTACTTGAAGTAATAAGAGCTTCTTTGCTTTTTCGATTTTTTCAGCGGCTCGCACGATGCCCACCCGAAAATCCAGTTTTGCAAAGTCATCAATGGTGACAAGCGGTTTGATGGGGGCGGGACTTGGGGCTTTTTTTTCTGTGGACTTGTTTTGCTGTGCGTCTGTTTTTTTCTTTGTCTGAATTCGAGGAAAAAGTGACTTGCCTTTGGCGACAGGCAGTCCGGCAGGAAGTTTTCCCCAGGTGCATCTTTCTTGTAGATTCTTTTTTTCGGATTCATCGGAAAGGCCGAGTTGCCGGGCCATTTCCATGGCCGCATCCGGCATAAAGGGGGTAATAAGACAGGAAACAATACGGATGGCTTCTGTCGTGTAAAAAAGCACGGTCTGAAGCCGATCTTTTTTTTCTGGATCTTTGGCAAGCAACCAGGGCGCTGCTTTTTCAATGTATTGATTGGCGAGACGGATGACTTGCCAAATTTCAATCAGGGCTTTCTCAAAGGCGAGTTGCTCTAAATATTGATCGACTTTTGCAAAAAGACCTTCAGCAGTCTGCTGTAACTTTTGGTCTTCTGGCGTATTTCCTGTGATGCTTTCAGGTGTTTTGCCTTGGGAATAGCGCTCCAACATCGTCAAAGTCCGGGAGAGCAGGTTCCCGATGTCGTTTGCCAAATCGCTGTTGATGCGATTGACGAGCACGTCTTTTGAGAAATCGCCATCATTGCCAAAAGGGACTTGTCTGAGCAGAAAATAACGAAAGGCGTCTACGCCGTAAGTCTCGGCCAAGTCGGCAGGGTTCACGACATTACCTCGGCTTTTAGACATCTTTTCGCCATCAAGCGTCCACCAGCCGTGGGCGAAAAGTTTCTCGGGGAGCGGGAGGCCTAAGGCCATGAGCGTGGTCATCCAATAGACCGCGTGTGTCGTGAGTATGTCTTTTCCCACGAGATGCACGTTTGCGGGCCACCAGTCTTCAAAAGATGTGGCGTCGCGTGAAAATCCGGGGGCTGAGATATAGTTGACGAGGGCATCCAGCCAAACATAGGTGACGTAGTCTGCATCAAAAGGCAGTTCAATGCCCCAGCTCAAGCGGTGTTTGGGACGAGAAATACAAAGATCGCCTAGGGTTTTATCTAAAAAACCCAGCACTTCATTTCGGCGGCTTTCAGGTTGAATAAAATCTTTATTGTCGAGGATGTGCTGACGCAGTTCTTGTTGATAGTGTCCCATTTTGAAAAAATAATTGCGTTCTGATAAAGCTTCGACGGGACGATGGCAGTCGGGGCATTGACCATCCACAATTTCTTTTTCCGTCCAAAAACGCTCATCGGGGGTGCAATACCAGCCTGTATAAGTATCGGCGTAAATTTGATCTTTTTCCCAAAGCTGATTCAGTACGGCGATGACGGTTTTTTTGTGACGGTCTTCCGTCGTACGAATAAAATCGTCATTGGAAATATTGAGTGTCTGCCAAAGGGTTTTGAAGCCATGCACGAGTTCGTCGGCATGGGCAAGGGGGGCAATCTGACGTTGTTTTGCGGCGTCTTCAACCTTTTGCCCGTGTTCATCCGTGCCGGTCAAAAAGAGGACTTCATCGCCGAGCAAACGATGATAACGGGCCAGGACATCTGCGGCAAGTGTTGTATAAGCGTGTCCGATGTGGGGGACGTCGTTTACATAATAAATGGGTGTTGTAATGTAGTAGGTATTTGGCTTGCTCATTTTTTCTCCATGAAGACCTTGCAGTGGCGCTCAAATGCGCTTGTTGGGAGAGATCGTATCGTACACGATCTGAAAATCGTGAATTATAACGAATCGGTGGTTGCGAGTAAATCAGGTGCAGGCGAGAGCGATTGGTTCATGAGCTTCACAAGGTCGGAAAAAACGGGCCACCATTTTTTTGGAAGGGCTTCTCCACGAAGCACATCGGCTTTTCTGGGGTTGATGGCTTTTCCATTTTTGTAAAGTGTGTAGTGCAGATGAGGGCCAGTGCTTAAACCTGTTGAACCGACACGGCCAATGAAATCTTCCTGTTTGACGCGTTTGCCTTTTTTGATGCCACGTGCAAAAGCGGAGAGATGCCCATAAAGTGTTTTATAGCCATTTTTATGTTTGATAATGATGGACTTGCCGTAACCGCCATTGTTGCCCACAAAGCTGATCACCCCGTCCCCGGCAGCACGAACGGGGGTGCCGCGCTTGGCCGCAAAATCAATGCCTAAGTGCGGGCGATTCACTTTGAGCACGGGGTGAAGCCGTCGTGTGGCATACCCGGAGCTGATGTAGCGATAACGCAAGGGCGATTTCATAAAGGCTTTTCTTAAGGAGCGTCCTTCGGCATTGTAATAATCGCCCCGTGTGCCTTTTGCTTCAAAATAGTAGGCTTGATAGACTTTGTTTCGGCTGGTCATCGCAGCGGCAAGCACACGCCCTGTTTTCACAATTTTCCCGTCTTTTTTTAAGACTTCATAAACCAATTTAAATTGATCATTTACGCGGATCTCGTTGCCAAAATCGATGTCCCAGGCAAAAATATCAGATAAGTCGAGAATGATTTCGGAGGGAACCCCAAAACGCTTTGCCGAATCGTAGAGGGTATCAATAATCACCCCTGAGCGTCGTTCGATGGATTTTTCGAGTTGTGCGGTTTTTTTCTCTGCGACAAACTGGCCTTTGTTTTGCGCAATTTCAAGTGAATTTAAGGGGTCAATTTCATAAGAAAAATGTGCAACTTGTTGCTCCCCTGCGTCAAAAGTGACGGCGATGGTTTGGCCCGGATGAATTTTTTTTAAATTGTAAATCGCTTTGGATGCAATTGTAATGTCGTAAATTTCACGATCTGAAACCCCAAGCCCTGAGAGCACCCGAGAAAGGGTGTCGCCTTTTTTTAACTGGTGTTCTTTTACGATGGCCTCAGGCACAATGGCCTCAGGGAGAGGTAGGCTTGCGGGTTCTAGGTCTTGTTCTGTCTCAGAGCGCTGGATTTTGTTGGGCGTTTTGCTTTCTTTTTGAGCCCTCTGTTCTTCTTGCGTTTGAGGTTCAGCGCCTAAGGTCGATTCCGAAATACTTTCGGGTTCGGAGAGCAGCCAGAAACCGACGTAAGAGATGAGAATGAGTCCGGTCGAAACCAGAAAGGGAAGACTTTTCCAAAAACGGGGTCGATCAGAGATCATAAAAAACCTTATTTTTTATTTGGCTCACAGATCGTGCATTGTTTAAATATGGGACATGATGTACACAGACGCGGCAGTTTATCGTAAAAAGGTAAGGTCTGGCAAGGGGGAGTTGTTTTTGTTTGTGTCTTAATTCCCCGCAATCATCATTTCTATTTCTTGATTCCGCAGGAGGGAGAATGCTATGGGCATTAAATGCATGGTTTTTGCCTGATGAATAAGCTCTTTTCCCTTGTTGGTCATCACGGCATTCAGGACAACGTTCTGACTAAATCCGTCACTCAATATTGTTTACTATGCAGTAAGCTTTTGACTCATTGTATCATTTTTGATACTTTATTGTATGAAAGATTGAAGAAAAAGTAATCAGAGCTATTTTTTGGTGTAGCCCTAGGGGAAAAGAACCCGTCCGAACGTGGTTAAAAGAATTGCCCAAAGAATACTTGGTGAAGACATCAAACCCGTTGAGTTTGCTTGGCCCATAGGAATGCCTACATGCAGATCAGTTACCAACAGGAAAGGATTGTGGAAAGTCCGAACAGATTTACCTGATGGTATCGCAAGGGTGCTGTTTTATATCTCGGATGGAAAGATGTGTTTATTACACGGCTTGATTAAGAAAACACAAACCACACCAAAAAAGGATTTGGACCTAGCCATGAAACGAAAGAAAGAGGCGGAGTCATGAATAAAAAAAATATAGGATCTTCTTTTGACAGCTTTTTAGAAGAAGAAGGTCTTTTGGAAGAGGTTGAAACCACCGCTGCAAAAAGGGTTATTGCGTGGCAAATGGCACAGGCGATGAAAGAGCAAGCAATCACTAAAACAAAGTTAGCGAAAGAACTCCATACAAGCAGAGCTCAAGTTGACAGGTTGCTTGATCCTGACAACACATCTGTTACGCTCAATACAATCCAAAAAGCTGCCACCTTTTGCGGAAAACGTCTTAAATTAGAATTTGTTTAAGACGTTTTGAATCTCGGCTGGTTTTCCTTCCACCTATACCTATTATTATGGGTGGATTTTAAGCCCATGTTTACGTAGGAGCATGAAATATTGGTTAATCGGAAATATTTTCTATTGTTTGCCACACTTTTTTTCAATTCCCCGCAATCATCATTTTTGAAATTTTAAGGGTGGGGGCTGCGATGGTGCGTGTTAGATCGACATCGAATGTCCTAAACCCAGTTGAAATAGGAAAATGATCTCCGAGTCAGTATTGTGATTTTGCGAGCTATGAAACTGAAAAAGAGACAAGCCAAAAGATGCAGGCCATACGAAAAGCGTAGAGAAAAAGGAAATAAAAAGCAATGCGAACACTCGTGTTGAATTATCAACGAATTTGATCAATGACACCTACGATCTGGAAAGCCGGATTGCCTTAATTCAACAAAGGGGAACGGAGAATATTACCAAAATGCAGTAATGCAGGCCTGACCCTATTTTTGACCCTATTTTGCTAGAGGCTCTGAAATAACCCCTCTTCTGGTTTCTCTGCTTCCAAATGCCGGAAAAAATAAGCTTCCTTCTCGATATATTTTCTTAGTCTCAAAATGCCACACCAGAAACCGGGCTTGTTCAACAACCGGTTCAAATTGTGGCTCGCTCCGCTCTCACGATCTAACCTTATTCGTTATATGGGATTCTGAATTTACTAAGAGTTATATATTGGCATCAAGCTCTTCAAGCATTGCTATGAAGTTTATACAACGAACACCTTGTTCTTGACAGATTAAAGGAATCTTATAGTTCGACTTCTTGCTGGGCCGATTCGGTTGAAGAGACTCGAAAGTTACGACAATTTTATTCATTATTTTCGCATAGGCGATAAGAGTAATGTCGACTTGCCCAGCTCCTTTGGATTCAAGGCTTACCTGATACTCACGTTCCAGTCCAATCGAAATATTGTTAACCTCATCACCCACGTCCTCAACCGTAAATTTTGTCTCTTCTAACCACATGCGTAAAGGATATTTTTCATTCTTCTTGTCGCTTTGCAGCTTAGTATCTGCGGATGATATTGGTTCTATCTCGTCAAATACAGGCTTGATAAGTACAATATCGTCTCGACATTCAGCGATATATTTCCAGAGAGATTTCAGAATCCGAGGAGGATAATTCGTATACCAGGCTGCTATAAAAATATTTGCATCAACGCAATATCTACCACTCACAATCTTGCCTCTATATCAAAAATATAGGAGGTTTTTTTTAAATCGAAAAACTTTGACAATTTATGGAGGCCGATTTCCTGATTGTTGTATGCTTGGAACAAGACGTTTACATAAATATGTCCATACTGATTGAGTACTTCCATCGGCCGATTGCGAGCCGGGCCACCCTTGCTTTCTTTCAGTTTTTTTTGGAGTTTTGTATACTCATCCTTAAGCTGTCCAGCATAGTCTGCATAAGTAGCTTGGGTAATAAGCCTTAGCTGCCTTAACCTAACAAGACATGCATAGGAACTGACTTTAAAAGTTTTCGCCAAATTCTTGACAGTATCCAAACCTTCAAGCTCACCAACAGCAGATTTGAATGGCGACTCTGGCATCAGCACATTACCAGCTACCTGATCACACCATTTTTCTACCTGATGCGAATGGTTTGTCCATCCATCGATGGCACTCTCTTTTCTAAGCAAATGCCCCAGCTCGTGAAAAAGAGTAAACGATTGCGCTTTTTTTGCATCAGAATCATTGATAATGATAATTGGCAGAGTAGTATGGTAGATACTTAGACCGCGGACATTGACCTTATCAATGTAAGACCAACCTTTATACTTGGATGTAAGGAATACAAATACCCCTCTATCCTCTAGTAGTTTTTTCCATTCCGAAAAATTAAACCGTTCCTCTCCTATTCCCAGCCAGGAACGGATTAGAACAGCCGCAGAGTCAGGACTTACACCTTCGTCCAGATTAGGAGGATTAAAGCTGGCAATCGATTCTCCCATGTCATCAAGCATTTCTAGTATGAGGTTACGAAACCTTTCCACGCGGGCAGTGACGTTACGGACTTTAGGATTACAAAAAATATCCGCATTCTTGGCGACAAACTGCCGAAAGGCTGGAACGGCTTTATCAAATCGATATTTTTCGGGCAATTGATCCGAGATAAACACCCACCGTGGTACACTATAAAGTTGTGAGAGGCTATCCAACTGCTTGAAAGTAGGCATGTGAGTTCCCTGTTCTATTTCAGAGATCTTGCTGACTTTTTTTTTCACGTCAGACAAAGCCAAGCCAGATTGCTCTCGACATTGCTGCATTATCTCAACATTGATTTCATCAACTCGACCAGGCATTACTGCACTCCTAAACTAGTCCCCATCTATTTGCTACTAATCATAGAATTAGCAACAAATCGAAGTGATCTTTCCGCCTATCCGTAGTGAAAATCAAGTTACGCTAGGCCTATAAACATATTTAATCTGTTGCATAGTATACGATATATTACCCTATTCAGGGCATATTTTTACCACGAATATAACGAGCCTGTAGAAAAACCAAAGAGAGGGAGGCATAATTCTCGGTTTTTAGCAATTTTGGAAAGAATCACCCGGGATTTTTGCTCTCTGAAAACCCTTGGTCTGTATTTTCATTTCTTATACCTTATTTGCACTCAAAAAACCCCTTATCGCCGCTTTTTTTACCTTTTTCCCTTCGTTTAACCTACCTGCAAGCCATAGCGCTGGATCTTGCCGAGATTGTGTAATAATAGGGTCTAATAGGGTCTGGCCTGCATCATTGCATAAATAGTCGTTTCAACTCAGGACTTTTCTTGATCAGAGGACGGTTAAAAACCCCCGATAAGTCATAATACGGATTCTCAGAGTTTCGGCTGGTTTTCCTTACGCCTGTTATTCTGGCTGGTTTTTAAGCCCATGTTTACGTAGGAGCATGAAATGCTGATAATATCGGAGATACTCTCTATTGTTTGCCACACTTTCTTTTTAATTCCCCGCGATCATCATTTCTGAAATTTTGAGGGTGGGGGCTGCGATGGTGCGTGTTAGATCGACATCGTTTCCAAGCAACTCAATGTTTTGATACATGTCTTGCAATTTCCCGGCGATGGTCAGTTCTTCGACGGGATAGGCCAATTCTCCATTTTCAATCCAGATGCCTGCTGCGCCGCGTGAATAATCCCCCGTAATGAGATTGATGCCAAAACCGATGAGTTCTGTGACCAAGAGCCCAGATTGCACCGAGGCGATGATTTCTTCTTGAGAATGTGTGCCCGGTAACATGTGGAAATTGGAGATGCCCACACCTGGCCCGCCTCCTGTGCCTCGGACGGCGTTTCCTGTGGAGGGCAGTCCGAGTTTTTTGCCTGAATAGGTATCAAGCAAATAAGTTTTGAGTACGCCATTTTCGATGATGGTTTTTTTGTAAGAAGGCAGACCTTCGCCATCGAAAGGTCTTGATCCAAAGCCTTGTGGCAATGTGGGATCATCTACAATTGTAATCAGATCTGAGGTGATGAGGTTTCCGATTTGATCCGTCAGAAAAGATGCTTTTTTATAGAGGGCGTAGCCTGAGAGTGCAGAGGCGATATGTCCCAGGAGCGAGCCTGCAATTTCCGGCTCAAAAATGATGGGGGCTTTCTGTGTCGACACTTTTCTTGCCCCCAAACGACGCAGGGTCCGTTTTGCGGCTTTTTGGCCGACGGATTCCGGGGAATCCAGTTGTCTGAATTTTCGTTTTGAACTGTACCAATAGTCCCGCTGCATCTGACCTTTTTCGCTTGCAATCGGAGAAACAGAAAGAGAAGCGCCAGATCCGCGATTCGTCCCGGAAAAGCCATTATTTGTGACGTAGAGGACTTCGTTGTAGGAGTGACTGAAGTCTGCGCCTTCCGAATTGTCGAGGCGAGGGTCTGTTTCCAGTGCGGCCCGTTCTGTCCTAAGCGCCATTTCAATCTTTTCGTCAATTGAAATGGCGTCAATTTCTTCATCAACGAGATCCAGTGTTGGAAAACTTTGTGCGTATTTTGTTTTTTCGGGAAGACCTGAAAAGGGATCTTCTTCTGCAATTTTTGCAAGTTCACAGGTATCGCTGACGAGTTGCTCAAGAGAAGCAGGGGAGAAGTCTGAGGTTGAGGTAATGGCAGAGCGTTTTCCAAAAAAGAGCCTGAGCCCAAGGCTCTTGCCACGCGCATTGCTGATTTTTTCCACTTCTCCCAAACGCACTTGTGTTGAAAAAGAATCTCCTTCTACCACAAGCAGGTCGCCCTCAGTTGCGCCCTTGGTTTTTGCTGAATCGAGTAGTTTTTTAGCTTGTTCGGCTTGAAATTGCATGACGAGACCCTCTTCTCCTGTTTGTTTGAAGGGGCGATGATAACAATAAATCAGCAGAGATCCAAGGGACTTTGAATGAAATGATTGTGTTTTGATCCATTTTAAGGAAGTTCTGAAACCTTATTGTGTTTTAAAACGCCAGACTTCGCTTTGTGATGTGCCGCCTCGTCCATCATTTGCGATGACGGTCCAAAAATATTGGCTGTTCCCGTCTAGCATTGAGACAGGATAAATCTGATGATTTGAGGGTTTTGCGCTCCCGCCGCCTCCGCCGGAGCTACAGGCGACTAAGACTGTTCCAGAGAGGAGCAGGAGCACCAGGAAAAGGGCTTGAAGGACTTTTCTTTTTTGTCCACTTTGAGGCATTCGTCCGACAAAAACCATTCCAAAAAAGAAGAGGCCCATGCCAAGACGCGTGAGCATTTTATTTTTTTCAAGAGAAAGGGCCACGACCTGAATAGATTCACAATTCAGGGGATTTGTCTCTTTGCAATAATAAATATCGTAAGTGATGGTGTCCCCATCGGGATCTGTCACAGGCGTCCACTCAAAATTAAAAGACCTTGGAACATTTTCCTGGGCATTCGCTGGGAAGCGCAACCGGGGTTTGTCCGGTGGATTGTTCTGTCCACCATCAAGTCCCGTCCCACTTAAGTTGATGGTGAGTGGGTTTTCATCGGGATCATCTGAAAGGATATTAAAACTTGTATTTGTGATCACCGTTTCCAGTGGTGAAAAACGGAGGGTGAGCAGGCAAGTGTTTGTTGGCGGAAGCGTTTGCCCTGAACAGGCGTTATTTGTCATCGTGAAAGGTGGCGAAAGGCTTGAAAAGACACCAATACGCAGATTGGCATTTCCTGTGTTTTGAATCGTGATGGTTTGATCTGATGTACTGCCCACTGTCAGGTTACCAAAAGGGACTTGCTGGTCATTTGTTGGCACGATGCTATCGCTCACTTCAATATCGGGTCGCAGTGAAACGACCCCTTGACCGCTCAAATTGACAATGATGCTGCTTTCATCCGGATCATCCGAGGGGATGTCGAAGCTGTCATTCGTGATGACAATTTTTGTGGGAGAAAAACGAATCACAAACGTACACTGTGCAGTGGGTGCTAATAATTGTCCGTCACAGGTATTATTCTGAAGACTAAAGGGTAGAGCAAGTCCGTCGGACTGCGCAAGGGTTCCGATATTGAGGTCGGCATTTCCTGTATTTAGAATAGTGACCGTCTGCTCAGATGTCGTGTCTTCTGTTTGATCGCCAAAGGCAATTTGAAGATCGTCAATGGGAACAATCGTGTCAATGACGCTGATGTCTGGTGTAGGCAATGGCGATCCTGTGCCACTGACATTGAAGGTAAGCGGGTTTTCATCTGTGTCATTTGAGGGGATGTCAAAGCTGTTGTTTTCGCTTGTGAGGCTTGTGGGAGAAAAACGCAGATCGACGGTACATTGTGATGCGGGACTCAAGCTTTGCCCGGAACAGTTATCGTTAACGAGTGAAAAAGGTGCGGTCAAAAGGTCTGTGGATGCCAGCGTGCCCAAAGCCAGGTTTGAGCCGCCGTCGTTGCTGAGCATCAAACGCTGGGTGGACGATGTGCCAATCGTCACCGTTCCAAAGGGGATTTGCAGATCATCAATGGGAATGAGGCTATCGGAGACAGTGATATCGGCTGCGGCTAAGGGGTGGCTGATCTTTAATACAATCCCGTCGCGGCGACCGCCACCATAGCTTCCTTGCAGAGGGTTTAGGGTTGGAAACAGACTGGAGTCCGTCCATCCCACAATATGGCTTGTTCCTTGTGTATCTACGGCAATGCCCGTCCCTATTTGGCTGCCCCCTGCGCCCAGATAAGTGGAATAAACGAGGGCTGTCCCGGTGGCATTGAGTTTCAAGGCAATGATATTTGAGTTTCCAGCAAGCTTGTTTTGCAGGGGCATGAGGGTTGGAAAATCACTTGATTGACTCCAGCCCGTAATATAGACGTTGTTAAAGGCGTCCAAGGTAAGATCTTCCGGGACGTCATTTCGGATGCCACCCAAGTAGGTCGCGTATTGCAGCGCATCCCCTGAGGCATTGAATTTTGCAATAAAAAAATCCTGATTGCCTTTTTTTGTGACTTGGAGCGGAAGGACTGTCGGAAAATCAAGAGAAAGGGTTTCTCCAATCAGAATGACATTTCCGGATGCCTCAAGGGCAAGTGCTGTCGCGGCGTCATTTTGGCTTCCCCCCAAATAACTTGAATAATGCCAGGCTGAGCCTGCGGGATTTATTTTTGTAATAAAGGCATCAAAAAGCCCTCCGTTATTGGCCTGAAAAGCCGAGACCGTTGGAAAATCGCTCGCATTTGTTTTTCCGGTAACATAGGCGTAACCCATGGCATCCACAGCAATATCACGGCCAAAATCATCTCCAAATGCACCATTGGCACTGCCCCCCCCTAAGTAGGTTGAGTAGTCCAGATAAGTTCCAGAGGCATTTATTTTTGTGACAAAGGCATCAGAGCGTCCAGCCCGGCTGTCTTGAATGGCCGAGACTGTGGGGAAATCCTGAGACAAGGTTTCTCCTGTGAGATAAACCCCGCCTACTGTATCCAAGGCAATGCCCCGACCATAGTCTTTTGCGAATCCCCCTAAGTACGTTGAATAATCCAAAACGGTGCCGTCGGGGCTTAGTTTTACGACAAAAACATCCCATTCACCGCCATGACTGTTTTGAATTGGAAGTACCGTTGGAAAATCCAGCGAATCCGTATGTCCAATAACATAGGCCGCGCCACTCGAATCGACAGCAATGTCAATGGCAATGTCTTCGCCGCTCCCGCCTAGGTAGGTCGCATAGAGCAGGCTTGATGTTGCAAGATCAATTTTGGCGACAAAAGCACTGCGTGTGCCTCCAGGGTGAGTGCCTTGTAGAGGAGATTGTGTTGGAAAATCTGTAGACCAGGTTTCTCCGGCGATATAAACATTGCCCGCATCGTCCAGCGCGATGGCCCAGGCAAAATCATTATTTGTTCCCCCCAGATAACTTGAATAATCTAATGTCGGATCTATAATGAGTGGATAGTTTTTGTCGTAGCTTCCTAATTCGAAGCCGTAGCGATGAACAGACTTTTCGCTGTCTGATGTTTGACCCAGTAACTTGAAGCGACTGCTGATTTCAACCCGTCTGCCTGCAATTTCCTGATAAACATAGGGTGGTTTTTGTTGTAAAAACCCTTCTTTCAGCACAATTTCAAGTGTGCCATTTTCTGCAAGTTTTAAGGCTTCAAGTCCTTCATAAGCCAATTGGATTTTTGAGGGATCTGCATAAGGTGCCAAAATCAGGTCGTAGGCCAGTTGATGCTGATTGCCGTAGAAGCGCATATCAATGCCATCGTAGATTTCTTCATAAAGAATAGAGCGATAGCTTGCGACGCCTTGATGCCAATTTTTAGGGTGTTTGCCGTAGAAATAGCTCAGCACTGCCTGTTGTTTGTTTTCAGGAAAGATACGCATATTTTTTTTTGCGTTTAAGGGAAAGAGTCTGATTTCAGTTTTCTGAGCCGTTTCTGGAATATGCGTGAAGAGGGATAGGCCTTCTGCTGTGAAAAATATGCTGTGGTTTTCACTCTGGCTGTAATATTTTATTTCGTGGGGGAATTGTCCCTGGTTTTCAATGAAATGAAGCGGAATTTGCGTATAGGGGTTTTTTGTTGAGGGCGCACTGTTTTTGGCTGGAGGATCTGGAGGATGAACAAGAGCCGCTGTTGTTGTGGCATCATTTTCTCCCACAAATCCGATAAGAAGCAGGAGGGACATCGTGAATCCTACACTCATTTTTGCCACTTTAGTGTCCATTTTTTATGGCAGATTCCTTTAGGTAATTTGATGCTCTGAAGATTGAATCTTTCCTTTTTATTATTTATCTTTATATTATATCATTTAAATGGGTGTGATGCGGGGATAAGACGGATAAGGAGAAGCGAGAAGGGGCGCTTCTTAACTCACGAAAGATTTAATCGGAGTGTTTTAAAATAGCTCAAGGCCCTTGTAATTGAGCGGTTTTCCCTTGATCAGGAGGGCTGCAATCTTTTTTGCTTCAAGGGGGCGGCTAAAAATATAGCCCTGGACAAAATCACAGCCGATTTCACGTAAAAAATCAAGCTGTTCCTCTGTTTCAACCCCTTCTGCAATGACTTCAATTCCCATTTCATGGGCCATGTAAACAATGCCTTTTGCGATCACATTGTTGTTTTTGTTCCCAGGCAGCCCCTTTACAAAAGATCCATCTATTTTGAGGATATCAATGGGCAAACGGGCCAAATAATTGAGGGAAGAATAACCCGTACCAAAATCGTCAATTGAAATTTTGAAGCCATGAGCGCGGAGTTTTTTTAAATGGCGCACGGTGGACCGGATATTTTGAATGATAGCGCTTTCTGTGATTTCCACCCCGATATTTTTTGGGGATAGCCCATATTTTTCCACAAGCCTTGTAAGATATTCACAAAGATCCAGGTGCTCAAAATCGACTGCGGAGATATTGATGGCGACACGTATAGCCTGGGTGTTTTTCGTGGCAATTGTGTTCATTTTTTGGATGAATACACAGACATTTTCCATCATCAGTTTGTCGATCTCGACAATCATGCCTTTTTCTTCCGCCAGTGGGATAAATTCCACAGGACTAATGAAATGTCCGTTTCCCTGAGGCCAGCGCACCAGGGCTTCCATTCCGGCGATATGCCGATCCTGTAGTCGAACGATGGGTTGGTAATATGTTTCCAGCACGGCGTTATCCATGCCTTTTCTCAGGGCTTTTTCAAGTGCGACTTGTTTGAGAATTTTTTCGTTTAAGGATTTTGTAAAAAAGTGAAAATTATTTTTACCGGTTTCCTTGGCGTGGTACATCGCAATATCCGCATTTTTTAGCAGGACTTCGGTGGAGTTCCCATTGTCGGGATATAACGCAATGCCGATGCTGACGGAGGCATAAATCGCTTCGTTACGGTGAACAAAAGGTTTTGAGATGGATTTGACGATGCGGGAAGCCACTAGAGCGGCTTCCTCCTCTTCTTGAAGCTTGTCCAGAATAATCGTAAATTCGTCACCGCCCAGGCGTGAAACCGTATCTCCTGAACGTGCCCCGATCTGAAGGCGTCGCGCCAATTCCTTTAGGAAAAGGTCTCCAAAGGAGTGGCCTTTGCTGTCGTTGATGATTTTGAAGTCATCCAAATCGATGTATAAAAGTGCAAAAATCGTATGGGCGCGTTTGGCATGTTTGATGGTTTGTCGGAGACGATCGTAAAAGAGTTGACGGTTGGGTAGACCCGTGAGGGCATCGTGGTAGGCCTTGTACTCAATTTTCATCTCATTTTGTTTTATCTCCGTAATATCGTAAAAAACGGCGGCGTATTGTGT
>VAOX01021063.1_pt1 | contig 21891 bp, 15 predicted proteins | sample 3393891 | NCBI WGS metagenome assembly VAOX01 (sample SAMN08290429, study PRJNA428436) | hydrothermal vent metagenome | isolation source: Deep-sea hydrothermal vent chimney | place: Indian Ocean: Southwest Indian Ridge | depth 2822 m m | reverse complement strand
TAGCTTTGATCAAGATTCTTCCCCCTCGATCCTTTACAAAACAGCAACGCAAAGTTGAACAGGTTGGTGCATGATTCCATTACTGGATTAATACGTGTTTCAGAAGGCTTCATTTATTTATTCCTGTAATGAAACGATTTCAAGATTTGCGCCGTGGAAAATACGCGGCAGAAATATCGCAATAGACCTTTCTTCGATAACGCTCTCCCAAAAGTGTCCAGTCGCCTCTAGTTTGTAATATTCAAATCCCGCCTTCACTGGCATACGATTAGGAGGTCTTTGGGTATGCGTTAAACGCACACCTGGTAAGGCAGATTGCACTATTAATTCAATTTCAGTGCGCGAGCCCGCTTTAACCTGAACGCCAAACTCATTAATCCAACCTGGATCAGACGACTCAAAACTCGCTGCCAGATACAGGGCAGTATTATCAAGTAATTCAGAATCAATACTGTCTGCTGAATACAAGCTATCGTGTTCACGGGTAAGTTTGATGTCTGGCATACGTGCAGGCATGACCGAATTAACCAATTTCCGAATCATGATTTCAATATTTTTGAATATATAACTTAACTGTGTGTGTATGTATTCAGGGATATCATCAATGTCACCTTCAAAACTAAACGCGCATAGAGAACCCGCAAGCTGCCCGAGCTCTAGATAAAACTTTTCCGGATGCACGTCATCGTTACTGCGAAAATGACGCAATAAAGGAATAGTTCGGCTAAATAACTCTAACAACATAAAGTGTCCGAGATCACTATGCCCAAACTCAACCAGGCCCGCACCTGATTGTGATCGTCTCTCGCGTAAAATACGGACTTTCGCGGTGAGCAATTCAAGAATTCGATTTAAGCCCTGTTGCAAAAATGAAGAAGCCCGCACCTGCACCACTGGCGGCACGTACTCTTCATTAAGCCGATACTTTCCTTCGCCTTCGCGAAACACTTCCGCTACTTTTATTGACACATAATTATCTTTCGCATCGTCATTTGGAAGCAGTAACAAATTCGGTGATGACACCACCATCTCGCATTCACGGGAAGGGTCATAAACATCTGCAACTTGTCTGTAATCTGCACGCCAGGCACTAACTTGACCATTTTCGTTATAGCCGCTAATGCCTTCTGTGTGGCGGTTGGCAGCGATACATAAATACACATCAATCACTGCTTCTTCTGATAGCTCCAGGTCACAGACCACTGGCAAGTCAATAGACGACTCGTACACCACCACCTGATGGTCAGGAAAAATAATTTCGCATTGCTTTAACTTAAGAATTCCGTTTTCCAGTGTCTCTTGATGAAAATCCAGCGATGCAACCCCCCAGCCTAACGGTTGTGAATATTTATGTTGATAATTAACATAGTTTTCCATGTAATTATCCCATTGCTGGAAATGTTGCTGCCCCAGGAATAAACCCTCGGCCCATACGACTTTTCTTATACCTTTCATATCAGTTCACCAGCCTCTCGATTATTCCATTATGAGTTCGTTATTACGCAAGGTGACTCTTATACCTTGACTAAACCTTTTACTGATATAACCATTACTCACCGGCCGATAAGCTCTCCACCTTCCAGAAATAGGGTTTCTAAACAAAGCCACCACGGCAATGTAACGTGCATTCGCTTGTTTATTTATTTTGATCATACGAGTGGAATTAGGCACAATAAATATTTCCTGACGGCTCAACATTTCACGCCCCAGCGTTTTAATGTCGTTCTGCCATAAGTCAACAAATCCACTCGTTGCAAAGGCACGAGCCTCTGACAGCTGATAAACACGAACAATGACAGACAATGGACGACCCATTTCATCCAGACTTGCGTCCGCACTCGCATAGACGTCTACTTTTAGGCTTCCACCAGTACTACTACAACCCACTAAAAATGCTGAGCTCAAAGCCAATAGGCCCATTAATAAACGAGAAATTTTCATGTTGCGTTAACTCCTGTAAGTTTCATAGATAAGTCGCTAAATATTTGTTGGTTACTGCTATTCATCAAGATCATCAATCTCGATTGGGTGTCTTTCCTGGTTATGCCTCGCGTTCACATACGCTGAGACAAACCCTGGTATCACAATTTGCTGGTGACGTTGGATGGCATTTTCGCTAAGTTCGGTAAAGGATTTACTGTAAGCCAACCAAGCTTTGCTTTTTGAATTGTTGACACCTTTGGTTTTTTTCACTTCTTCAGGGTCGAGTTTTTCAAGTGTCTGACGCACAATACCGTCAAGACCAGAAATAACGGCTATTTGATGTGCCAGCAGATCATTGCCCAACTGATTTATTTTCTTTAAGCCTTCTTCTCCCGTACGGAGAGACTTAATAATAGTTTTTTCTATTTCACGTCGGTTTAAGCCCCGGAAATCTTCACTAAAAATTTGAGAATGCGGAATACCAAATTCAGCCGCAAGACGAAGTTGCACCACAATTTGACTTGCAAGACCCCTAACCAAGGCTAAGACACCTGCTTTGGTCGATTTCTTTTGTGCGCGTAGTGAATCACTTTGGCTTCGTTTCTGATCGGATTTTTGATCAGGTTCTTCGCCAGCTTGCTGAAGTGGGTCATGTTGAATGTCTAGCTTTCCATCCATTGCGATTAAATCCCGAAGCAATATTATAAGAATTTGTTTAACTGGTAATTTGAGGACATAAAACTGTCAGTGTTCACTGAATTACCAATCCCTCGGGCAATATAAACGCGGTATAGTTTATTCCGGTCTTGACAGGTTCAAAGTTTTTTCGTGGCATAGTTCACATTTCGTTTATTCTCTTTTATATACTGACTGCTAGCCGGACTCTGCTAGCCAAACTTGATGTCAGTGCTTACTATTAGCGCAATTGTTAATTTTTAACGCACCTAATGGGGTGAATAATAAGGCTCTACCCATTGCTGTTCACTTAAATTCAACCAAATTGTAATATGGTCTAATACTACGTCATGATATCGATATTTATATTGCCAAGACTTGAATTCTCAAATTCGTTTATCGCCGAAGTTCAGCATGGCAAATGGGGTTTCAAGACCGTGTGAGGTAGGGATGCCGAGCCCGAGCATACATGGATGTACTTGCTGCGTGTCTTGAAAACTCATTGACAGGATGATCTTTGTAGGCTCGTTATTGGTACATCAGTTCATGCGCGTGGTTGCATAATATAAATAGCATGACTCAATATTTGATTAATTGTCCTGCTTAACTTAAGTAAAACAGCAGTGGGCTCTACCCTCTTTTTCACCATCCCACAATAATTCAGCATAATTTGTCGCCCTTAACCCATTTATCGCTTCATTGCGTTTATCCATAACATGCCAGGGGTTCGCCTGACGGATGCATTGACAACCCCAACAAACCAAGAGTGTGAAATTAGCGAATGCCTATGGATAACAGCGCACATATCGACATCAAGCTTGCAGGAGACTCATACCCTGCGACATTTTTAAGCGGATCTGAATCAATATCCACTCCTTATGCATTTCAGGTAGAATTTCTTGCACCTTATAATTTTAAGGTCAGAGATTTTCCGGGCACCCAAGTCATTCTGAAGTTTACTGCCGCCGACGGTCAGCAACGCCGCTTATCAGGCCTAATAAAATTAATAGAAGAAACCGGCAGTCGTCTCGAAAACATCAAGAAAAAATTGATTCGCATAAGCGTAGTCTCACGGCTATCGCTATTAGAACAACACAGCGATCAGCGCATACTCTTGGGCCGAACAGCAATAGACATTGTAAAAGAAACATTAGAACGTCACGGTTATAAACCAGAACAACTTAAATTCCGTTTGGGCGAGCAACCCCCTGTTCACCCTTACACCTTACAGGTGGAACAATCTGATTTTGATTTTATTCAAAGAGTGTTGGCACGTGATGGAATATTTTACTATTTTGATTGTGAAACCCACAATAACTTCACCTATGAAGTCATTCATTTTCTCAACGCGACCTCATACTGTCATTATCTCGACCGAAAAATGATACGCTATTATCCGTCTTCAGGAATGTCACAAACGATTGACGGAAACCTCTATACGAGCCTATTCAAGATTCAGGAACATCAATCACTTGTCAGTAGCAACTGGTCTTTTCACGATTACAATGATCAAACCCCGGAAACGACCTTATTCAAGTCTCGCCAAAGTAATACGCATGGGAAATTGAAAAACGTTGGCCATCAATCCGTGTATGGACAAGGCACGCTAAGCCTGGATAATGTCGATAAACAAGCCCGATATGCGGCGGAGCGTGCGATAGTACGCTCGCATCATATCTCCGCGAGTGGCGATGTCGCCGATATTGCAGCAGGTCGCATAACCAGCATCGATGCCAGTAAATTTGAAGGTCGCCTGACAGCAGATTATCTGATCACGCGTGTTGATCATTATCTCAATCATCGCCCTGCGCATGATTTAACTGAATCGCGACGAGGTCACGACAATGAACATAAAGCTTCTGCCGACAGCCCTGATTATCATTGCGAAATAACAGCGATAAAACGTGAAGTAAACTACAGACCAGAGTTGCCCCCTCGCCCTGAAATCCCCCTTACTTTTTCGGCGAGAGTGGAATCAGAGGGTCACTATGCTTCACTCGATAATCAGGGACGTTATAACTTACGTAAACTACTCGACATGGGCGAGCGCCCGCATACGCAAGCGATCACTCCGCCGTTACGAAAATTACAGCCGTTTGGCGGCCCCATGCAAGTCTTTACACCCGATAAAAATGGTGAAATTCCCGCCTCCATACCCACAGGCATGCACTGCCCTCTCCAAGACGGTGACGAAGTATTATTAAGCTGCCTCAATGGTGACCCTGACCGCCCGATGATCGTCGGCTCGCACTTTGATGCCAACCGTAGCAACCTGGTCAACAAGAAAAATAAGAACCAGAATCGTTGGAAATCCAGCGCCGACAATGAATTTTTGATGGATGACAAAATCGATGACCAGGTCATTCAAATGCGTACCTATGAAGGGTTCAACATCCTGCAGTTTGATGCCAAAAAGGCCGAGAATCAAATACGACTCGCCACTGAACATGGCTCAATACATCTCTTTGCTAAACAGACGTTTCATGAAAAAAGTGGCGGCACTCACGAAGAGCGCAGTGGCAATAAGCGATTACAAGTAGTCGAGAATAAGAGTTTCACCAAAACAAAAAAAGGCGAAATCCATTATCAGACACCCACCGATAATTTACAAAACGCCGGCTATAACATTAAGTATAAAACCGATAAAAATATAGAAATGGATGCCAAGCAACACCAGATCATTGTTGTCGAAGATGAGAATATGGAGATCACCGTTGAAGGCAGCGGTGGCTTTAGAATTCATGTAAAAAACGATGAATTACATATTCAAACAGCAAAAGAAATTCGCATTGAAGGCCAAGGTGGCGGTGACATCACGTTTCACCAAAGCGGTGGAGGATTTTGTGTCACCAAAGGCGGTGATGTAAAATTATTTGGCCAAGATATTCAGATTGAAGGTGATCAAGGCGTGACGTTAAATGGTAATGTCAGTTACACCATAACATCCCCTCCTCCAGGTCCGAAACCCAAACCTGCTGCGGCATTAAAAGTAGCCCCTATCAAAAAACTACTTGACGACAAAATTAAAATTTACGGAAATCATTGGCTTACTCAAATTAGTCCGGTTGGGGAGCCTGTGGGCCTAACCTTTAGAACTACTGGCATGGGCGATAAAACTCGAGCGACAATAATCGTTTACGAGAAAGACTTTGCCGGTCAAGATAAGGTTGATGAATTTCAACTAACACTCGAACAAGGGACAGGAACACATACCACCACATGGAAAAGGCCTGAATCATTACTCCTGGAAGATGCAAAAAAGGATAAACAACAAGGTGAAACTGGGCCGCTTGAATACATATTTAAAGTAAAAGCGAGTGCCACTGAGTCCGAGCTATCACCGGTACTCTGGTTTCAAAAAGACATCGAAATTAGTTTTAAGAAACCTCAAAGTGCTTCAGCATCGACTAGTAAACCCAATAATAAGGAACCTACTGTTGCCAATGGTACAATCATGGAGTTACGAGATCCTCTAAATGATTATTACGAAGCTGAAGTTAAGGATGATAAGGTGCTTTTCCCGAGAGTTTTAGTCGGCGCCACAAAGGTCCGTAAACGTAATTTGACACCGGGCAAACCGGCGATTTACGATTTAAGCTGGAGCCACTCAAAAGTGTCAGTGGGCCACTCAGTCAACGTAAGTTTTAGAGCCCGAAACTTTAATGCAGACGACAACATTAAAATTGACGTTTATGAAACCGATAATGATGGCAGTAGATCGCTTGTCGACACTCTTAAATCAAGCTATAAACTCGGCACTACAAGCTACATTATTCAGTGGAAGTACAAAGAAGAGTCAATTGACGAACAACTACAAGAAGATATTATCAAACGCGAAATAGGACCATTAACCTTTATATTTGAAGTCACTATCAAACGAACAGGAAGTGACATCTCTTCTAATGAGCTACTGTTCACCAGAGACCTAACCTTCAAATTACGAGACAAAAATAATCAGTCCGTTGCAGACGGCATTAAAGTTCACATTATCTCACCGGACAAAATTCAGTATACCGAACTGAGCAATAACGGATCGGTTACATTCAATAATATCACTGTCGGTGAGATTTCCAAATTTTGGGTCGAAGGATATCAACATAGGGATAAGAACTAATGGCAAAAACACAAGAATTCAGGCCTAATTCCAAACTGACAACGGCGCTTAAATCAGAAGAATTTAAAAAGTTTATTGAGCTGCGACAGATCATTGGACGAGAAGAATATCAAATTATTCCAAGAATAAAGAATGATGAAGCAACCATTATTGTCGAGGACGCACTTAAAAAGTTAAAATTGTTGCTGTCTCGTGCCAGAAATTCATTAATGATCTGGGATAACAATAGCAAAGTTAAATTCAAACTTTGGTATGGATCTACTAAAGAAGAAAGCAAGCAAATAATACTGAATAGAATTAACGCCTCTATCCAAATAGCCAACACCTACACTGTTGATAATTTCAGGGCAGTGACGCCCGGCGAACTCCCCGCAGGCAGCTACGCAGGCGCAATCCCGAATTACCCCAACATCATTATTCTGGCCGAACCTTACGGGACTGCCGGTACCTCTGGAAAAAACTCAAGAGCGGGTATTCTTGCTCATGAAATCTCACACTTTAATGCCGTCGGTATCACACAAAAGGATCCCAATTCACCGGCAGATGATTTATGTGATAAAGACTGTAACGAACTAGAATTTGCGAAGGAAGAACCTTCGAAAGCTCTCTACAATTCTAATAACTATGAATTTTTCATTGAGAGTTTTGATACAAGTAAATAACTATTATATGTACAGTACATAAAAACACCTGAATCTTCACTATTCGATTAAACGAGAGCGATCAATGGCAAATAAAAGCACCCCCCAGGATATTTCAGGCCAAACTGAGCAATGGCTCGACGTGATAAATAGCTGGGACGGCAATGATACTACTTATGCCAGTTTTAGCTTTATTCTCCCACAAATCACGATTGAAACGCCCGAACAAGGTGAATACTTTCTCGCCGACTGGAAACTGACGGAAGCTGAAGCAAAAGAAGACTACCCTGAATTTGGACTGACGCCCTACCAAAAGAAAAATGGCTATCTTCGATGTAAAAAATGGCATAATTTTAGCGGCTTTGGCGGCGTAGACATCACTGCAATGACTGGGCAGAAGATCGGCAGCGTTAAATTTCCAAAAATCAAAGAAAGAGAAAAACCCGAAATTCACGATTTTAATATCACGGTCAAAGGAAAAATATCAGGTAAGAATATTACACAAATTATTCTCACACTCGAAACCGAGTCTGGACAACTCTTAAAATTCGACAACCTACCTCCAATGGCGACCACGACCCTTTATGTCGATATAGCACCTGGCGCAACAGAATGGCAAACTAAATTACCCACACTGGAGAAACCCTATTTCGGACTGGTTAGTTTAGTCGCTCGTGCGCAGGTGGAAATAAAAGTTAAGGGTCAAAACGAACCCTTAAAGCAGATACTGAATACACCCTTTATACGTAATTTTCTATTACTTGGAATCCAGGCGGGCGTCGCCGATAGTGACAACGACCAGGCACGTTTAATTGAAGATGAAACGTTACAGGTAGACTTTAAAGACCCTTCAGTTAAATTACCGCACGAAGGTGGCGCGACCTCCATGGATAAATTCCGAACACGTCGCATGCATGCCTTTAAAACCGTTAATTTTTCACGTCAAGTACGAACCAAAGGGGCCGATAATAAATGGACTACCGAAAATCGTTCCAACTCAATGATGCCTGAATTACATCTCGAAATTCAAATTCTCGGCTTAAACCAAACAGGTCTTGATCAACTCAGCACTTTCGCCAAAGAAGGGAAAGGAAGCAAAGCCGGTAAGGACATTTTGAATTTCACAGCCGCTTGGTCAGGTGACATTCAATTCAAAGGCGGCGCCGTTAGAAGCCCTGCTACCTCGAATACACTCAAAACTTATGAATCTAAAGAAGATCTGGATGGCAAAGTAAAAGCCAAGCTATATGAAGTGGCACCTAGCAACCAATATGCGGCCAAAAAATATCGTTCCTCACCTTATTTGTCTGGATTTACCCACAGACCCATTCAACCCCCGGAACTGGAAGCAACGTCAGCCCAGCCCCATTTTAGTAAACGCTCATGGCAAAATTTTAATGATGACACAATAGACCAGTTTCAATTTGAGTCAGCCGTTATTCCGTGGCAACCAGTGATTGGTTACTGGGTTGATGAACAAGGAAAAAAAGTCACACCCCCGATAGTTCGCGTCAATGATGGAATTTACGAGCCCGCTGCAAAAGACAATCAATATTATATCCAACGTATTCGCTGTGGCGATCTTAATGCAAGTGCTACGGTCACTGCCTTCAGTAAAAAATATGAATTTCACATTCCAACAGTGCGCATCCAGGGAGACAATCCGACTAAGTCTGATCTCCTTGAAGTGATGAACGAAAGTGTCATAAAGCAACTTATTAATACAGCCACTACTTCCACCTACAGAACTGAAGGGTCTACAAGTTACAGTAAAAAAGCTGATTTAGAGAAATTTTTCGAGGTGTATGGTGAACAAAATTGGCTCGACTTGTGTTTTGCTGTTATCTGGCATGAATCCGCAAGCAAACTGCCTGGAAATTCTGGCCCAGGCAATGGCAGCAAAATATATCACTTTAAGGCCAAGCGTAGCGAATATAATCAATATATAGAAGGCTCATACGATCAAACAAGCTTTGAGACGCAACATATGCCTAACTTTGGCGCACCTGCTGGCTGGACACTCGGCCAGTTTGACAAGCCTGCCGTCTCTGACGAAGATACACTTTGGGACTGGAGTAAAGCAGCGGTTGAAATGATGAAACGCATTACGATTGACAAACTCACCAATAATGCCTTCAGCTATAAATATGACATGAGTACATCCATTTCGGGACTCAATGCAACAGCATTACAAACCTATACCGACTATGTCGGTGACCCTACTAAGGCCGCTAAGCAAACAAACTCATCAGGTGCAGTCTGGTACAGTAATAAAATTCGAGACGGCAAAGAAGCAATAAAAGCACTGTATGATACAAACAAAACAGTAAGAGAAGATGCGGCGAACATGCTCGCGTGGCTTGCTATGTATCGCTATAATGGCGCAGGCGCCAGAGCACGTAAATATCCAAAGAAGGTTGGGCAAGATATTAATCTTGCTAACCAGGCACCTTACTTTATCGGAGCATAATGTGAACCGTACTTTAATGACCACTTCACTGTTATTACTGTCATGCCTGACAAGACCCTTTTTGTTTGCTAGTAGCAGCGCAGGACTCACCCAAAAGTCTCAGGCCTCTACTGCTCACCATTGGAAGCTACTGATTGTTCGGCCTCAATTTAAATTTACCATTATAGACCCAGTATCCAATACCAAACAAAACACCAGAATAATCGCTAATGGATCGGCAAACAAAAACTTGAAAATAATTCGTCAAAAAATCGCTGCCCCCTCATGTATATCCGCGAACTACCCGACACGCACCGTGCTTTGCCAATCGGCAAGTGGCAGCACTCTATTTAATTTTGATAATGGCGCTCCTATCAAAGACGACCTAAAAAGTTATGGACCCATCTCCCCCGATGGCCGATATATCGTCGATGAGCAAGGTCGTAATGTACTCGACCTCAAAACCATGAAAACTATTCTGGCACACGACCCCTTATGGTCACCCGGCAATGGGTCGCGCATATACAGTAAGTCAGGTGTAGGCATAGAAATTTTGAGCCACATTAACGGCAACGATAATTTTTTGGTGAAAACTATTGATGAAAAGGGTAATCAACTAAATGTACAATTACTTTACAAGGCCAATTTGAAGAATATCGTCGCCCGTCACGGAAAAAATATCCGTCTGATTATAGTCGACAGCAATCAATCAAACTCATCAAACGAGACATTCAGAAACCTGAAAAAATATCGCCTTAAAAATGGAACACTTCTAGTCCCGCTATTTAATACCAGCAAGAAAATAAAATGGTCGATTAAAACCATTAGCGATTCGACATTCAACTCACTACAGTCCCGCAATCTATTTGCCGGGTTATGTAATGTTACTGCCGACGATTCCTGGGCTATTTGCTGGGTTCCCAAAAAAGTAAATACCAAGGAAGTAAGGGCAATAATCTACAATATTAAGCTGAATAGAATTAGCCGTATTAAAGTACCTGTCGGCCAGGCACTTTGGCTGTGGACCGGGCAACCCGAAAGACACCCTTAATTTGCGCAAAAAAATAGGAGAGAGCTTTTTATCGCTTTCTCCTATTGGCGTCCCTACAACTTACCAGTGACCTCCCTGTTACTTCCCTGCTGCTTCCCTGCTGCTTCCATGTTACTTCCGTACCACTTCCCTGTTAGTCTGCGTTCACCTTGATTTGAACAGTATCCTTTAGAATACCTTCCAACCCCCCGAATACAGTCAATTTATCAACCTTCTCTGTGATTTTTTCCAGAATCTCCAGTTCCTTCAAACGTAACAGTGTTGGGTTGTCGTCCATCAACTTCGCAGTATTTAACAATGAACGAGTCGCTGCAGTTTCTTCACGACGTTTGATCACATTAGCCTGCGCTACTTTTTCTGCCTGCACGACTTGATTCAATATTTCTTTCATGTCGCCTGGCAAAATAACATCCTTGACGCCCACGCCCTGAATCTCAATACCATATTCAAGCGTTTTTGACTTGGCCTTACCAAAAATAACCTGGTCGAGACCTTCCTTGTCGCCTAACATCGCATCCAAAGTACGTTCACCCACTGTTTGACGCAGGGCAAACTGAAGCTCACGATAAACATAGTCAACCATGTTCACCAGCTTATTACGCGCTAAAGCAGGATCAACCACCTTGTATTGGGCAGACAAGTTCACACGCAAGCTTACTTTGTCTTTAGTCAAAATTTCCTGACCTTGAACTTCCATTACTTGCAAACGCAATTCAGTCTGCTCAACCTTGATTTTACGGTTAAATCTCCAGTACACATAAAGTCCAGGAGTCAAAGTCTTTAGATACTGACCATCAACTACCATGTGTCCCACACTATTATCAGAGACTTCAATGATAGACACATAGTGAGCCAATATATCAGCAAGCTTATAATCACGCGTATGCGCAATCACGTTGACTTTATCCTTAGGCACAGAAAACTCATGCGTAATATCCTGCACCTCGACCTTGACGTCGATCAACCCCTTCCAGTACAACTGGCGTGCACCCGGTGCTAACACATCCTTAAGCTTGCCATTTTTGTACACCATACCAACTTCATAATCACCTAGCTCGATCAACTGGAAATATTGGTCAACCAAAGCCCGGTTATGTTTAATCAGTAAGTCTTCAAAAGCGTGCGTAAACTCTGGTACAGTCAAGTTATTCACTTCCACTGAAACATGGTTAAAAGGATCGAAAAAACGGTGAACACCAGGCTCAAGAATTTTTACGATGCTACGATCTTTTAAATACACACCACGCTCATGCTGTGCAATAACAAATATTTTTAATCCAAACATAATATACACCTAACAATTTCCGTTGATTATCTTGGTCAATGGGATCTGCCCCCATTGTAAAGCCAAGATTAATTGAGCAATGCTCCACACTCTTAATGCGGATCGATACTTAAGTGACGACGGACCTTAAATATTCGCAAGAATTTTAGCAACCTCTATTGCAATCACTCAAAGATGAAAACACCCATGAGTTAATACAACTTCGAATTACGTTTCAAATTGTGAACCATTTAAAGTTGGCCATTACTCCTTATAAAGACTCAAGCAATAAAAGTGCTGTATACCAATGCACGCCACTCTGTACAAGCAGTGTCACACATTCAAATACGGGAGCATTTCCCGCTTGATGGTTTCCCATCGTTAATGTGGATTTGAACCACGAGGCTTTCGCCTCTACCAAAGAACAGCTTTGAAGGCTGTGGTACAGATAACGGGATTCGAACCCGCTACTCCCTAATTATCGGTTAGGTGCTCTACCCAATGAGCTATATCCGTTATAGTGCATAAGAGCATTTATGTTTTGTATACATCTTGCAATTTCAGCGTCGGTGCACAGGCCAGGCATCAGAACCTGAACCGCTAAACGCCTAAATACTACTCGTGCTCGTGAAAAGTATGCTTGCCGCATACTATCGCAAATTTAATTGGGGACAGACCACGTTTTTAGAATTTTCTGTACGACTCACGTTTTGGTTGAATTTTACACCTGTTAAAACGTGGTCTGTCCCCAATTAAATTAAACGTGGTCTGTTCCCCTGCCTATTAAAGCCGTCGCGCCTTTGGACATTGCGCTTTCAGAAATTCCATTTGATCCGACAAAATATTTCTATTGCGTAAAATCAACCACTCAGCATGATTAGGCGCATAAGGCACTGCCTTTAAGCGCATGGAGATTTCACTTAACAACTTGGCTGCCTTGCGATTATTACAAGACCGACAAGCCGTTACGACATTAATCCAAACATCCTTACCACCCCGTGAAATAGGCACCACGTGATCACGCGTCAATTGCTTATCCCTGAACTCAGTTAAACAATACATACAAGTATGACGATCACGGCTAAACAGCTCACGGTTCGTCAAAGGCGGTGTATGATCATAAGCCCTGGGGGATACATTGCCTTTAACCGCAATAATCGGATGAATATCCAAATAGGAGCGTTCGCTCGTCATACGATTAATTCCCCCATAAGCACGCTTCACATCCTCACCATGCGTCCACACCACATGACCCTTTGCATAATCCAGGGCAGCTTCCTGCCAATGAACCCAGTTTTGAGGTATTCCTCCTGCGGTAATTCGTAAAATCAAATTCATGTCTTCGTCCTTTTACTATTGGCACTTTAGTTATCTGTTCAACAAACTCAAAACACGCTTACATATTTTAAATTTTCTCACCCGTACAATCCTCGTGCCTTTTACGTTCAATCTAACCCATCAACAAACACTAAACCTGCTCGTCAATTATAAATTTGGTCAACCGCACAGGCCTCGAACCTGTAACCTTCCGGGTAAAAACCGGATGCTCTGCCCACTTGAGCTAGCGATCGTTTTTTGTGTAACCTTTATTACCTCAAACCTGGTCAATATTTTTGAGTTTCAACCAACTTCTAAAATATAATGACGTTCTAAATTTTAACTATTTCGGTGAATATCAAAAACCTTTACGCCTCAATATTCTCAAGGCAATAAAAAACCCCGTTAAACTTTACGCCTAACGGGGTTATCGAGTTTTAATCGAAATCCGTAGAAGGCATGGTGACCTTCTACGATTGTCGAGAAGATCAGTTTAGACGATACTTAATCGCCTTTATGGGAGAGCCTGTATGGCTCCCTGTGTTAATTCGTTTACACTCCGAGTGACTAAAATCACTATCCATATCTCTAAGACTATTCATACTAAAATCAAGCACACACACATCCACTGAATTTAGCCCAGAAAGATCAATATCAGAAAAATCAAAACGTGCAGCAGCACTCGCATTGAGACCAATGACCCAGGCATCCAGTGTGCGTACAAACGTTTTAGACTGTGTGTTCAAAAAATTCATTTTCATTCCAAAAATGTGTTAAAACCAATGAAGCGCTAGTATAAACAAGCCGAACAAGATTGCAAGTACTATAACAAGATTCTTGTTATTAATTTTATGCTATAATTCACTCATGAAAAAATCAGCCCATAAAACCAAAACACGCAGCAAACAAAAATCAAGCACAACGCTAACACCCATCAGCAAAGATAAAAACCCCTGGGCCATAGCCATTGGCAGCCGCTTGCAACAAGCACGACAAATGGCCAACTACAATAACCTCGACCAACTCCTGCAACAACTCCCCAAACAATGGCACAACAAACGATCACGCTTTACTAATTACGAAGCCGGTATATCACTCGCCCCGCCCGAAATGGTAGAACTCATCGCCAACGCCACCCACTGCTCTGCCTGCTGGATCATGTTTGGCACAGGCCCCATCAGAGACAACGGCCGCGACATACAAGCAGTGCGCCATCAAAACTTTATATTTAAAATAGAAGAAATGCGGACACACAAAAAACTCGGCACCTTCTATAAAGAATCAGGACTCTCCAAACACAAAATAGACGAATACCTCAACGACCCCTTCCGACAAATTGAAGACCGACTCGCCAGAAAGCTCGAAAAACACCTCAAACTCACCCCAGGCTGGATGGACGAACAACACATCGAAAACGACCCCATTTGTAACTCATTCCCCGACGATCTACGCGAACTGATGACCCTTTACTCCAACGCCAACGCAGAAAAGCGCCAAATGTTACTCAATATTGCCCGAACAGTGACTGAATAAATTAACAACAACACAAGAATCAAGCACAAACCCCCTACCCAATAACACATCGCAAACAAATCACAAAAAACACAAGAAATTCACCCCCAATTATTGCAATTTCCGCCTAACTCTGTCAGAATTCCGCTTCCAAATCAGTACCCTTAGCTACAAACGCGCCCGTAGCTCAGCTGGATAGAGTACTCGGCTACGAACCGAGCGGTCGCATGTTCGAATCATGCCGGGCGCACCAAATAAATCAAAAGAGCCATCCTTCGGGATGGCTTTTTTGGTTTATGGGGTTTGCTCGTCGCTGTGATGAGAACATGACGTTCGACAAAAACACACGGATGTGTTTTTGAAATGACGAGCGACGCGAGGCACCCGTAGGGCGAGTGCCACGAAGGCACTCGTTAATCATGCCGGGCGCACCAAATTAATGAAAAAGGGACCAAGTCGAAAGGCTTGGTCCCTTTTTCATTAATCAGGTTTGTTCAGTATAATTCGAACATGCGACGTAAGAGCATACAGTTCGACGAGCCACCGGAAGGTGGCGAAGAATCGGTGGAGCTTGCGGAGCCGACCCCGAAGGGGTGAAGGACGAAGTCCTAAATAATCATGCCGGGCGTTCTTATTCAGGTTTGTTTTGCATGACTCGGGCTTGCGACATAGTTAGTTTATGAGGAAGCATTTGATGACATCCGATAGAAACTATCTAGATAATCTACATTAATTTAACCAACCAAGTTGATCCAGTTGATCCCATGCCACCTTTATATGGTCCGGTTTAATCAAATTTCTTTTTCTTGAATTCCATTTGTGAATGTATTCAGTCGCTGCTTCAGGTGTTTTCGCATTCTCTTCCTTATATACCCAATGAACAGTTGAAAGTAATTCCATCCCATATGAAGATTGAAACCCCTGAATTAATTCTTCAACTCGTTCAACATGATTAAGCAAATCCTTACTACCTTTACTACTAATATACTCACTGGCTTCATCTAATGCATCACGTAGTGGTTCTATCTCAGCTTCGACTACACCATCACCGACACCACGAATAAAATGACCATCCATTCGATCTAGCGCATGACGTAATGCATCAGCGTAGGGGCCAAAATTGTGTTTTCTAAAATCTAGCTTTAAATTCTCACCTGCAACCTGAAGAAAATATGCCAATTTCTGTACCTCAATTTTTGATAATCCGTAATTGAGAGAACGGTAAGTTTCTATTACTTTTAAAATAGCCGCTCTACCTGGCGTCATTTTTGGGCGAGACGTTTTAATCTCCATCTCTTTGGCTTTAGGAGCTCCATTGGGAGCAAATAGCCTTACTTCAACTTCTGGTAAAGTAGAGAATGCTTCCTTAATTAAATTTTCTACAAGACCCCACTCAAGCCCACCATTACCACAACCGAGTGGAGGCAAAGCAATTGAATGAATATTGAGTTCTTTAATGACTTTAATTAGATCTTTCAAACCTTCGGTTATATATTCTACTTCAGATTTTCCATGCCAATGGTTTTTTGTCGGAAAATTAATTACAAATTTAGGAGTTGCTAATGCACCCGCATTAAATATATGCATTTTGCCCGTCTTTACTTCTTTGCGCTTACAGGCACCAGCATATGCTTTGAAATTTTCAGGCCATTTCTTTTTAAACTGAAGTGCAATTCCTTTACCCATGACCCCGACGCAATTTACTGTGTTAACAATTACATCCACGTCCGACTCTTTAAGGAGGTCACCTTCAACCATTTTAATAGTCATAATTATTATCCGGGAAAATACCAGTCATGTATGACTTCCACTTTCAATTTTACGCCATTTTGTTGTAGTACCGCACGTACTATTTTCGTTTTCTGCTCATTAATAACCCCAATTCTGGTCATATAACTCAATTCCACTCTTTGTTTTACGAGAAATTCGGCCATTCTTTTTTCACGTCTATCTACATACTTAGAGTTTGAGGGAACATCTTGAAAATACTTACAATATCCGTCTAGCTTAGGGTCTTCTGTAATCAAATCCCAAGCTACTTTAGACTGCAGCTCGTTGATATCAGTATAGGACTTACTATATATTAATGTAGCATTTCTATCATAGAATACTATTTCGACATCTTCTGTAGAAATAAGCTCTACAGTGGTCTCAAAATGAAAAATATCTTCCTGCCCGTAGTCACATCCAATAACCCTACCTCCATTAATCGCAAAAAGCATTGGCGAACGTGGAGCAAAATAAAATGGCACAAAATCATGCACTGCTCCACCTGGAGGATCTGGAACAATTGTTCGTGCCCTAGAACTCTGAGCACCTGAATGTGCAATGTTATGATAGTTAATATTTTTAGAAGCACATTTGTTTTTACAAATTAAACCTCCCTCCTGACAAATCCTATTAAGATTATCAATCGGGGTAATATGAAATAGTCTAATCGGATTTGTTATCATAATTTTGTCTTAATTTCGGAAGTAAGTATCCATAAATTTTAATATTTTTTTAACAAAGTTTAACAATACATTTATCATATATCCTCCCTACGACTTCCCTGTTACTAGGATCACCCCTTACGGTTAAATCAGCATAAACCGACAGTGGATGAACTAAATCGGAACCCAGTACCATACTCAAAGTATGGCCCAATTGATTTTATAGCCACCAGAACGACGCATAAACCAAAACTGTTCCTGTCTTATCTTCACGCCATTCAGACTCCTTCTGAGGACGGCCACCAAAAATATGTTAATATCCATACTTCCTATGTACGAAAACGGTGTGAAATTTGGCTTTTAAAACATGTTACTAATTATCAACACTTAAATTATTCAGCATATAATACTACCTCATGCACTAACAACTACTAAATACTCTCCGATCACCACTAACTCCTTGTCGGTATCTTCAAGTACAACCGGCGAATAACCAAAGGCATTAGTATCTGGTTTCAGAGTTATCTTTTTATTAATAACTGCATTATCATCCATAGTTTTTTCGCTGTGATAAACCTTAACTGTATAACTACCACCGTGATCGGGATCTTCGATATCGCGATGTTGTACTAACACGGTTTTTCCATTGCGAGTTCCCGCTGGATTGGATTTAAACAAACACCAAGATCCGTTAGGGATACGCCGATTCATAGATTCTCCCACTACGCGCATTACAAACATACCCTCGCTGACGTTGATATGTTCGGGTAACTCTACCCACTGAAACTCTTCTACGGATTGCACTTCACTAAAACCGCCCGCTGCCGCTTGCAGGTCATAAATGGGCACATGAGTTTCATAAGGCATCGCATCATCGAATGCGACTATAGGTAATTCCAAACCCTGGTAAGGGGAGGCATCAGTATTAGCTTGCTCGTATCTACATTGCGACATGCTCATGAAATAGTCGCGGGTTTCAGGGTCTGTGCAAAAGATATAACAGCCTTTCTGTCCTCGAGTCATTAATGTACGGTAGGTGTTTTTAATAATTTCAGAGGTTAGCAAACGTGCTTCCTCAGGATCATTCTTGAGCATAGTTTTAAAACCACGAATGGATCGGTCATTGGAGGACCGCTTACACGCATCTGTTATGGCAACCCCATCACGAATAACAAAATCATCCCCAATAATCACACCAATATAATCCAACTCTAAACCCTGGCAAGTATGTATACATCCAATCTGTTCAACTGAATGCTCGGCGATAATCCATAAACTCCCGTCTTCAGTTAAATTCCATTGTGCCTTAAAGTCATATTCGGGCATAACAATATCGTAAGCGGACTTATCTTTCTTACTCGCCCAATCCCAACAATAGCCAGCCACCATACGTGCTTTATTCGATAAGCGGTTCTTGTCGAAAATCGCTGTGCGAAGCTGATGAGGGTCATCGAAAACTTTAACTTCGTAATCGATATCATCAAGGGTTGGATTAGCGGTTTCTCTAATTTGCAGACTACTATCCACCCAAGCCAAGTATCCATCTGATCCGTTACAGCGAAACTGGGAAACCAAACCCAATTCCGTCACTGCTGATCCCAGCTCAGCCGCCCGCTGCTTAATAGCATCAATACTGCCAATATCCTTTAGGGTAACTCGCTGGGCTTCATCGATAAAAAAGATATTAAAGTGTGATCCTAATATCAGCTCTTTAATCTGATTCTCACCCAAGTTTCCATACAGACCTGATTTTTCATTGAGCCTGTGAGCCTCATCAACTATTAACGCGCCAAACTTGTTAGCTTCAACCTCCGTGTAAGCACCAGACCCCTTAAACATCTGATCAATGTGAGTCTTCTTTCTGCTGCCTGTCAGCTTTTTCTTAAATACTTCACGCGGCGCTGCATTTTTTGAGACATACTGTACGAGCATTTCCCGCTTGGTTAGCTCTGATAACAGATTGATAGCCACCACCGATTTACCTGTACCGGGGCCGCCTTTTACAATCAAGGTTTGTTTCCCTTCTTCTTGAGCTTTATAGGCGAGGTGCAGGGCTGTTTCATAAACTAATTTTTGTTCATCAATCATCAAAAACTCTGGATTTCCATCCAGCATAGAGACCAATGCGTCTGCCAAGTTTTTTGACGGCTTAATAACACCATGCTCAATTCTATACATGACGTTATCACTGTCGCCATATTTTACGTATTGCTTAAGAAACTCTGAAAGCCTTAGGGCATCTGGTGAAATAAATACCGGGGCTTTATTGGTATGATCTACATAGAAAGGATCATTAATCACTTCACGGGACTTCATATTGTGAAGGTAGGCGCATGGCTGCAAACGAATCGATTCTTTCCTAACCGTCTCGTTATAGTCTTCAATTAATGATGAATAGGACCAAGCCTGGTATGAGGGGTGATTTGTTTCTTTTTCACCGTGTTGGAAACGAGTGATGACAATCGCGTCTTTGTTAGTCTTTTTAACTTCCTGCCACTGCTTAAGTTCTACGATGACGGCAGTGTCATTACGTTCGTGGTCTTTTCCCGTAAGGATAAAATCGACCCGACGATTAGTCATGGGCAGATTATACTCAACAGCTACTCCTGCAGACGCCGGGATAGCATCATCCCAGAGAACCTGTGACATATATTGCAGCGAATTTTCCCATGATAATTTCTCATTCCGAGGCGAGTTACGATTGAGCTTACGAAATATTTCGTTCTCAATTATCTCGGCAATTCGATTGGAACGCACATCCTCAATAAACTCTCTTTTAGTGGCCGAATAAACAATCATCAGAGTCGCTTTTTTCCTTAATTAATGGTTTAAACAAGCTTATAGTCAGTTTATTAGATAATAGTAAACCGACACCCTGCCATAGTTTATTTTTTATTTGATAAACAAGCTATTAGTATAGAAAACGAAACTAAAATAAACATACTGCTGAATGTCCTGTCCGAAGTCCCCAAAAGAGCCATCCTTTTCCCTGCACGACGTTAACCAGAATTAACTATAAACCGGCCTTACAAGCGGACTTTAAATCGGCATAATAATTCATTGTAATATCGTAATATGATGATATTATTGAATTATGAATGATAATAAAGCGGACATTTCAGAGGTCTCTGACAAGGGTGAAGCACCGTCCATAATGGGACCCTTGCTGATCTCGGAAAGCTCAAAACATAGAGGAAAACTTACAGATCTCGCGGTTGAACTGGCCGCACATTCGGCAGGGTTCCGTCGTAGCCTGCCTGCGGGTGTCCTCAGTGCCCTTGCTAAACTGGTTCGCGCAATGAATTGTTATTATAGCAACCTGATCGAGGGTCATGATACCCACCCTATTGATATCGAACGCGCCCTTAAAAACGACTATAGCGAAAACCTGGAAAAACGCAATCTGCAACTCGAAGCAAAAGCCCATATTACTGTCCAACAGTGGATTGATGACGGCGGACTGACTGGTCGGGCAACCACAACCGAAGGAATTTGTGACATTCATAAACGCTTTTGTGACTTGTTACCAGATGATTTGTTATGGGTTGATGACCCTGATACAAACAAGCGTGTACAACTTGTTCCAGGAAAACTACGTAATAGTTATGTCAAAGTGGGCCGCCATGTCCCGATCAGTCCAGGCGCAGTGCTGCGCTTTCTTGAACAGTTCGACCCAGCCTACAGCAAGCTTGGCAAAGCGGATTCTATTATTGCAGCGGCAGCTGCTCATCACCGTCTTTTATGGATTCACCCGTTTCTTGATGGCAATGGGCGTGTTGCTCGGTTGATGTCATATGCCATGTTACTGGAATCACTGGATACCGGCGGAATCTGGTCGATTGCACGCGGCCTCGCCCGTAATGAAAAATCATATAAAAGTCATTTGGCAGCATGTGACCTGCCAAGACGTAACGATCTTGATGGGAGAGGAAACCTTACAGAAGAAGGACTAGCCTCCTTCACCCACTTTTTCCTTGAGACCTGCCTTGATCAAGTTAAATTTATGGAAGAGTTGGTACAACCAGATAAATTACGAAACCGCATCTTGCTCTGGGTCGAGGAAGAGGTACGCGCTGATGCTCTCCCCTCCAAATCCGGGCAAATTCTCGAGGCTATTTTATATAGAGGTGAACTGCCACGCGCTGATGTTGCCGACCTTCTTGGTACTGGTGTTCGACAAGCCCGGCGTGTCGTTGCCGCACTGATTGAACGCGGCGTTATAGTCTCAACCACTACACGCACACCGCTGCGACTTGCCTTTCCCGCTGAACTAGCTTCACGCTGGATGCCAGGATTGTTTCCTGATGTTCAAAGATAGTATTTTAAGCAACCTTATAGTTTGCGTATTAACGCAATTATAAACCAAAACCTTAAAAGCCAATGGCTCACTCCCTTGTATTCTGATACTGTCGTACATTAGCAGGGAATTCTACTGGGCCATACCCAATATAATTGTAGTCGCTATTTTTAGCGCATTTACTTTTTATTGTGGAATTTCAAGAAGCTCTTTTCT
>VAOX01008264.1_pt1 | contig 21931 bp, 16 predicted proteins | sample 3393891 | NCBI WGS metagenome assembly VAOX01 (sample SAMN08290429, study PRJNA428436) | hydrothermal vent metagenome | isolation source: Deep-sea hydrothermal vent chimney | place: Indian Ocean: Southwest Indian Ridge | depth 2822 m m | reverse complement strand
GTTTTAGGAGTGATGTGAGTTGTACTTTAGGGCGGGGCAGAGTTGAGTTTTAGGAGTGATGTGAGTTGTACTTTAGGGCGGGGCAGAGTTGAGTTTTACGACGGGTCTGACCCCTTGGGGTCTGACCCTAGCCTCTGGTATTGCAGTAGAATTTTGAAATACAGTTGTAATTTTAATGGCGGATGCTGTTCATCGATGTTGGTTTGCTATGAAGTTACTTGCTATAGTATTCAGCTATGAGAGCGCTTACTTTAGTATCCAGCGTTCTTTGCCTAATCGTAAAGTAGCCTTTTGTTCTGTCGGTTTTTCAATTAAATCCATTTGTTTTCTAACTTGTGGGAATTGTTTTAAAAACTTCTTTCGTTGAGCCCATTTAGATACCTTGGTAAGTGTTAGAGTGTAGACCACCTCAGTGGTCGTCTGATTTTTGATCTTCGCAGGTTTGCTAAAACTGATAATTTTTTTCGCATGTGAATTAGCATAGCAAAATTTTCGTATCCACTTTTTATTGGAGTTGCGAAATCGTTTTGAAGCTTCATAGCCACTACCAGTTAGCCTATAATTATAAGCAATGCCCATATTGATGCCACGACGATCACGCTTAAGTTGTTTTAAAGTTTTTTTACGATTTAGCAGGCCGGCTACCGATAGTGCATCAAGTTTAGCGATTAATGCATGCGATGATTTTTCTTTATTAGAGATGGCGAGCGGAAAATGGAATTTTTCATCACTAAAGCAGATTTTCTGTTTTTTCAAATGAAACTTATTGTTTAGGGCCTTGCGAAAATTTTCGATATTAGCGGTGCGTTCACTACTACAAGCTTGTAAAAGTAGAGCGACGCTAATGATGAGGGTCGTTTTTAAGAAATAACTATTAATTTTATTCATTTTCAACTCGCGAGATTATCAAGAGATCTTTATACTTACCTTTAAACGCAGGCGCCTTAGCGATTAGACAACATTCCATCGCAAAGTGTCAATGCTTGTTATTGGTTCATGAGTTAGGGGAGAAAGATCTTTGAGTCAAACAATAGGCCCAAGAAAAGTAGATGTGGGCAGTTGGCGAAGATGGAGTCAACAAGCCTTGGCGCTGCAATCGCGTTTAAAATGGGCAAATATAGTCACGTCTATTATTTGTGTCGCTTACTATATGTGGTTGGTGCAATTTGATAGTGTAATAATGACCGTGATTAGTATGCTAGTTGCAGCACCTTTGTCCTTGAGTTTGTTCGTGTTGCTTGCTGCACGTGCTGATGGGCGTGGTCTTCTTCCTGTCGGAGCAATACGTTGGCGAATAGTAGCGCGTGTTTTAGGTTTAGGCCTGGTAAATTGGGCAATATTAATTTTTGTCTTCGCAAGTTTATTTTTGTTGGGATACTTACTTTCTGAAATTTTTAGTTTATCCCTGGGTAACTCCAGTCCCTCTGGAACTGCACCAACTCTTAATGAAAGCACCCTTGCAATAAGTAATTTACACTTATTTCTGGCAGCATTGGTGTATACCGTCGTTCCTCTGGCGGCTTGGTATGCTCAAAGTCTTATGCCCTATGTTAGTATCTGGTTCGTACTCTTATTAGTAATATCAACGCCTGCTAATATCATTCAAGCTTATAAGTTATCATGGCAAGGCGAAAAGCTAAACTGGTCAGAAGTTAATTCATTGTCGATGCTAGCGTTAATTCTGCTGAGTTTAATATTGGTGAGTGGAGGTATTTTGGCGTTGATAATTTTACCTTATCTTGGCTCGTTGCTTTACGTAAGTTATCGTGATGTGTTCCTGGGGGAGGGTGAAAATACTCAAGTTAAGACTGCTTCTGCTTCTGTCCCGAGTAGAGAAACACATGTTGCTAATATTGTTATTCGCTAATCCTTCCTGTTGAGTAAAGTTTACCTCTAATTTGTCCACAGAAACTGTTAACAAGCTTGTGGATAACTGGTCAATGAACGTTTAAATATAAGGGATTACGTGATTACTTAAAATTGCATCAGTTTCTCTAAAAGTTTTTTGTGTGTATAGAAAATAATCATTAACTGTGCTGATTTGGGGGTATAGCTTTAATTTTTGATGATTGCCCTTTTTTTGACAGGATTTTTCGCCAAATTTCCTCAATTGGGCCTGTTTGGTTCGATAATTGCGGCGTCTAATTGTGCTATCGATTGATTGTTGTATCAGTTATCTAATCACTAATAACAGAATGAGAGGGGCGAGTATGTTTATTGCACATTTACCAGCAGCTTACTTGCTGACAAATGCAATAACGCGTTACTCAAATCGTAATGCTGTTTCCGTCAAAACCAGGCGATCTGCTCTGCTGTTGTTGATTACAGGCTTGATCGCTAGCGTATTTCCTGATTTAGATCTCATTTATTTTTATCTGGTTGATGGACGTCAGAATAATCATCATATTTATTGGACGCATGTACCTGTATTTTGGATTCTCTTTACCGCTACTGCGTTAATTTTTTTAAAATGGATCAATGCGACTCGTTATGAAGTTTATGTTTGGGTATTTTCCTTGAACATAATGTTGCATCTATTGTTAGATACCATTGTGGGAGGTATATTATGGTTTTATCCTGTCTCCATGGAAATGATACAAGTGATAGAGGTTCCGGCAGTCTATAACTGGTGGGTAGCCAATTTTTTATGGCATTGGACTTTTTTGTTTGAACTCGTGATTTTGTATTTAGCGATGTTAGCGTACGCTAACAGAAATAGCTCGCCAGCGGCGGTGAGTTCGTGGAAACGGAGGCAGGTTAAGAAATGTTAAAGGATCCTCCACGCGAGCCGCAGGGCTTTAAAGGCCTTCGAAGATCGTCGACCTTTTGGAGGACTGCAATGTCCCCAAATTTATCACGAGATCTGAATACTCCCTTGATAAAGTCTTTAAATAGTGAAATTAAAAAACAATTGTAGAGTTTTGTATGAGCAAAATTTGTACATCACTCATATCTGAGATTAAGCTCAATTCAATCGCAATAAGTATAGTGTTTTACCTTTCAATCTACTTTCTTGTCGAAATAATGGCAATCTTCAGTCAGTAAATATAGTTTATTAGCTCCCCATTTTTTGATCCTTGGTATTATACTTATTAGAACATTAAGTGTGGAATACAGTATTGTTGACTTATGTGAGCGAAATTTAGTACGGATGAGTTAAGGAGCCTCTGGTCAATTCATGATTACGATCTTACTGTCCTTAAATATTAATGACTATGTTGAAAATCTTGTTAATAGCCGTGTTATTAGCTGCAATCTTCGCCTTGCCACTGATATTTCTGAACAGCAATCTCATTAACCAGAATTAATCAGAGGCTCCTTAAATATTAAACATATAATCAAGCACTTACACTGCCTATCTTTCGCAAGAGCAACTTGTGTTTTAGAGTAACAAGGTTATCGGGATGAGTGTAGAAAGTGTCTTTTTATCGAAGTTCGTTATATTCACTAGAAAACAGCGTTAACGGTGAGCTAGTTACGATGGGGGAATACCTGTCCTGTACATATTTGTTGCAGTAAGATCAGAATATGCGGGCTAGTTTGTTAAATTACGCTTTATTCTAAATTAGCGTTCATGCTACGATTGTAATACTGCTAAGTTATTGAGTTTTAAAGTGGTATTTTAGACAGATTTCCGTAAATGGATACAGAAGCTCTTAATCTACACTCAGCAAGTATTTTTTAGGTGAGAGTAGTAATAAGGTATGGATCTTGAATAACTATGTATCACGCCCCGCAACCAACTGGTGAAAGTAAAAAACCTATGAGCTTCCAAGAAGTAAAAAATCGTTCCAAATATTGGTCGTTGTTAGTCGCAATGGCTGGATCATTCATCATCAGTGCCAGCAGTTTTGCACTTACACAGTCAAATGTTGTTAAGCCATTACATCCAGAACCACAGCATTCAAAATCGACCTGTGTTATTTTAAATTTAATTGACCGGGCACACTATCGGCGTAAGCCATTGGACAATAAGTTATCAGCAATAATTTTCAAGCGTTTCCTTGATAACCTTGATCCCAACCATAGCGTTTTTTTGGCGAGTGATATTAAGTCGTTTGGTCATTATCGATACAAGCTCGATGATGCATTGCTCAATTCCAATTTAATGCCGGCATTTGAGATTTATAATCGATATCGGCAGCGAATCAATGAGCGTGCGATTTTTGCACTTGGAACGCTAAAGAAAAAATTCAATTTTAAGCGCAATGAACGTTACCAGTTTGATCGTAGTAAAGCGGCGTGGATCACTAGCAAAAAATCTCTTAATCGTATTTGGTATAAGCGGGTCAAAAATGATTATTTGAATCTTAAGTTGGCGGGTAAAAAGCATAAAGCGATATTAGTCACATTACGTAAGCGTTATGAACGCTTGCAGCGACGCAATCAACAGGCAAAACCTGAAGATGTCTACCAGCAATTCATGAATGCCTATACTTTATCAATAGAGCCTCATACCAGTTATTTTTCACCTCGTATGTCAGAAGATTTCAAGATTCACATGAGCCAACGGCTTGAAGGGATTGGCGCTGCACTAGGGGTAGAAAATGAACATACTATAATTCGGAAAATCATTAAAGGGGGTCCAGCAGATCAGAGTGCTCAGCTCCATAAAGATGATGCGATTATAGGGGTCGCCCAAGGCGATAATAAAATGGAGGACGTAGTGGGCTGGCGTCTTGATGATGTGGTTCGTTTAATTCGTGGGAAAAAGGGTACCGTGGTACGGCTGTTGGTTTTACCAAAAGGCTTGCTAAGTGCCAAACCTAAAATAGTGGTGATTGTTCGTAATAAAATCAAATTACAAGATCAGGCCGCTAAAAGTTCTATTATTACGATTGGCAAAGGCTTAAAGACAAGGCGTATTGGGGTGATTACTCTTCCTACGTTTTATCTTGATTTTGAAGCAGAGCAATCAAGAACGGCAGAAAAACATGGGACTACACAGGATGTGAGAGTCATTTTGGCTAAATTAAAAGAAGCAAAAGTTGATGGCGTACTGATAGATCTTCGAGGCAATGGTGGTGGCTCACTGCTTGAAGCTATTCGACTCACTGGGTTATTTATACGTTCGGGTCCAGTCGTTCAGATTAGAAGTTCACAGGGTACGGTGCATATTAATCGAGATCCTGATCCCAAGATCGTTTACTCAGGGCCTTTAGCCGTATTGGTGGATCATGGGAGCGCCTCAGCTTCAGAGATTTTTGCTGGAGCGATTAAGGATTATAAGCGTGGTTTAATAATAGGCGAGCCGACATTTGGTAAGGGGACTGTGCAGCAGATTTTCAAGATTGAAGATTACTTATTTCCTAGCCGATTTGGTAGCCGCATTTATAATCGTTTGGCCTATGGAAAAAGAGCCAGACAGTGTGAAAATAATGTCAATATTCCCAAATCTTTTGGGCAGCTAAAGCTGACTATTGCACAATTTTTTAGAATTAATGGCGAAAGCACTCAGCATCGCGGAGTAGTACCAGACATTAATATGCCCTCCCTGTTTGGCTATGATGACCAAGGGGAAAGCAGTTTGAAACATGCTATTCCATGGGCAAGAATTTCACCTGCAAGTTATGATATTGACCGTTTGTCATTGAGTGCGGTTAACAAAACTCGTACTGCGCATAATCGGCGTGTCAGTAATAGCACTGCTTTTAAATATTTTAAAAGGCTGTCTAAGCTTTACAGACAAATTAAGAAACAAAAATATATCTCTTTACTTGAAAGTAAAAGGACTGCTGAACGTAAGAAGCGTGAGGCTAATCGCCTGGATAATGAGAATAAGATGAGAATTGCATTAGGGATGAAGCCACGAACTGCTAAATACAAGCCCAAGGCAGATGAAAAGAATCCTTCGCAAATAATTATTCTTAATGAGGCTGCTTTGATATTGTCAGACTACATTGCTTATTCGTTACGCTTGCCTCTAGTCAAGACCGTAAGTCAATAAGCTTAGACGATACCAGATGGACGACAGTCCTTTTGGTATAGGTCAGTAGTGTTTGTAAATTAATCAAATAAATAACGATTAATTGTTATTTATTTGATGCTTGCATACCCATCATTGGGTAGTTCCTCACTCCATTATTGTTGTCTGGTCACCGGCCACGGCAGTGAGACTATCAATAATCACCTATAATCTATTGTTTATAATGATAAATTAATAGAACTCTCTGTTCGATTGATAAAATACCAATAATTATTTTCAATACCCCATAAACGCATAACTTTTATTTTAGCCCGATAAAATGTTATGATTGCGCCTCAAATTTCAACTGGCTCTTAGCGCCTCGAGGACATTATGGCTGATCGTAGATTACAGGTGTTTCATACCGTCGCGAGATTGTTAAGTTTTACCAAGGCTGCAGAAAACCTGCATATGACCCAGCCGGCAGTCACTTTTCAGGTACGCCAGTTAGAAGAACACTTTAATACCCGTCTGTTTGATCGTACACATAACCGTATTAGCCTGACTGATGCAGGCAAGCAAGTATACCGTGTAGCGGCAAAAATTTTCGAACATTACGAAGAAATGGAAGATGCGGTTCGTCAGGTAACGGGTGAAATCAGTGGAGCATTAATTATTGGTGCCAGTACAACGATTGCTGAATATATGTTACCGGCAATGCTGGGTGATTTTAAGACAAAATACCCTGATGTGAATGTTCATCTTAAGGTTTCCAATACTGACGGAATTGTCGGTATGGTCGAGAACAATGATATTGACTTGGGGGTCGTTGAGGCTCCCGTCAGCAACAAAAATCTGGTGGTAGCCAATTGCCGTATGGATCAGCTTGTGGTGATTACCCCTCCAAATCATGATCTTGCGAGCCGTGAATCAGTAACAGTAAAAGATATATTGAATTATCCGTATATTACCCGTGAAGAAGGTTCAGGAACACGTGAAGTGTTTGAAGACTTTCTAACTCAGGAAGGCGTTAATCCAAGTGAGCTAAAGATAACAATGGAGCTCGGCAGTCCTGAATCAATTAAAGGGGCAGTCGAATCTAAAATGGGAATTTCTGTTGTTTCTCGCGCCACTATTGTCAAAGAGCTTAAGTTGTCTAGCCTTTGCGCAGTAAAACTAGAGCCAACTCTTGATCGTCCCTTCTCATTTGTACATCAAAAACAAAAATTTCGTCATCGCGCTATGGATGAGTTACTGGAATTTGCCCGGAACTATTGTAAAGAACACCAACACGACATCTAAAAATTTGTTATCTTGTTGTTATGCTACACTTAATTATGAGTAATATTGTGGACGCACATAATCCCGTGCGATTGGTATAACTGCATTGCAGAATGATAAAAAGCGATTAGCATCGTTGTTTGGAACGATGGATACAAGACAGCGCTATACTTTATTGGAGTTTGCGGAATTTTTGGCAAGCAGAGAAGAGTCTGAGCCTGTCGTGGAAATTACCACCCCTGTCATACAAGCCAGGCCTGAAGAAGAGTCTGTAGTGAAGGCAATTCGACGATTGTCTGAATCATACCCAATGTTGGAAAAATCTGTGTTGTTAAACGAGACTTCAAAACTTATGAGTCAGCATGTTATGCAAGGTGTAAAAGCAATAGAAATAATAGATCAAATCGAAGTTTTTTTTGTCGAGCAATACCAACTTTATCTGACTGAGAAACAGGAGTAATACATGGACGTGATACAGAACTGGTTCAAACGTTACTTTTCTGATCCGCAGGTCGTGATACTTATTTCAGTGCTGGTGGTGAGCTTTGTTATTATTCTTTCTATTGGAGACCTTGTTGCTCCGGTATTAACAAGTATCGTGGTAGCTTATTTATTGCAAGGGCCAATCAAGTGGTTAGAAAAATTACGTGTCCCCAGTAGTCTGGCACTTATTATCGTCTTTTTATGCTTTATTGTATTGATGGTGCTGATTCTCGTGTGGCTAGTACCCACCATGTTGCAAGAAGTGCCCAGGTTCTTTACAGAATATTTGCCAACAGCGATTCGCTCTATAAAAGTCGAGTTAATTGACTGGGTGAACAAGCTTGATAATAAACATACCGGAGAGGCGTCTAAGCAAGCAGGAATATTTATTGATAATTTTAATAAAGCGTTAACGGGTATGGGTAAAAAGATTCTCGACTCCTCATGGGACTCGGTGAAAATGTTAATTAATACAGTTGTCTTTATTGTTCTTATGCCAATGCTGGTGTATTTTTTCTTGAAGGATAAGAAAGCCATTCTTGAGTGGATGAGACGATTCTATCCAAAAAACATGGAGCTAACCAATACCGTTTGGTACGACCTAAACGAGCAGATTGGTAATTATATTCGCGGTAAAATATTCGAAGTCTTACTTGTATGGGTAGTGACTTATGTTGCCTTTCTTTCTTTTGGTATGCAGTATGCGTTCTTGCTTGCCGGTATGGTAGGCCTTTCAGCGTTGATTCCTTATATTGGTGCGGTAATTGTGACTATCCCGGTTGTGATTTTTGCCTACACAGGTTTTCTCGTTGTACCTGAAGGTGTGAATGCCCCTGGACCGGATTACTCGTCATTTTGGGGAGTCATTATTGTTTATCTGGTGATACAGGCAGTAGATGGTGTTGTTGTGGTGCCATTGCTTTTTTCCGAAGTGGTTAAATTGCACCCAATTGCAATTGTGATGGCGGTATTGGTATTTGGAGGACTGTGGGGCTTTTGGGGTGTGTTTTTTGCCATTCCGCTTGCATCATTAGTACAAGCCATACTAAATGCTTGGCCACGTACTGTGATTACTGATAAAGATAAAGTGACAGAGTAAAGGCTTAGGTTAATGAAGCCTTTTAAATTTTGTCAAAACAGTATTGACATCTAATTTTTTCGGGCAATATTTCGATATACTATCCTTAAGTTATGTGGAGTATGCTGCATGCGAATAGCCACTGATACTGCAACCATGATTATTTATGATCTTGATCAACTTAAGCATCGAATTAACGACGAGCTAGATTGGTGGTCAGACGTTGAAGAAGAAGTTGAAGAAATTAATATCGGCCACGCATTATTTGTAGGTCTTGCTGAAGACGGGCTTTATGATATTGATATAAAAGTGGGTAATCCTATAGTTGGAAGATCATCGGGTGTAGTACAGGCACACTTGCACAACACGAGCGGTTCATTTTTTATTGGTCCTGGTGAGTCGGTAACCGCTGAGGGTGAAGAGCCCAGTGAAGGGCGGTATGCACACTTTTATGATGTGATTCCTGGTGATTATAAAGTAACAGTTACTGGTGAAGAGCATAATGTGTATGTATGGTTGACCCCGGTTAACGAGTTTTCTCAAAATGACTTTGAAGTAAGTCCTCTCATTGGTAGTCGATCTTCTTCTGAGTATGATGATAAAATAGGAAAAGAAGGTGCAGATATGAGTAATGAGGAAAAAATGGCAAGCGATGACAAAAATAAGGATAAACAGAATAGTTCGGAGGAAGAGCTACAAAATGAAATGGCATCAGAAGACCTCTCTGGTGACCCGGGTTTTGTCGAAGATGAAGAACTTGCCTTGGTTGTCGAATCAATTTGTGAGCACCTAGAGATACTGGGGTATGAAGTAGACCCTTCAGAAGAAGACCTGTTATTTTTTAATGAGGAATATGGTTATCTTCTTATTGAAGAATATGCCGGGGGCATGCGCTTTGCGACCACTATGGAGTATGATGCGCAAAGAGATCTTAAGTTAATGCCTTATGAAGAGTGGCGCGCTAGATTATTGGATGTGTTAGACCATTTTAACGCTTCAGCATCGGTTGCTCGAGCATATGATAATCCTGAAAATGAAGAAGTAGTTCTCGATTGTTGGTATCCGGCTTTTTATACTAAATCAGCCTTTAATCGATTTATAGAGTTATGGCATGACGATATCACTATCCAGTTTGAAGAAGCGCAGGATGAAGTCTCCGAATCTCACGTCACCCATTAAACTTACAGGGGTCGGACCTACGCAAGTATTTGTTTTTACCGAATAATATTAGCTAATAAATTATTTTTTACAACTTCGATTTTCCAATCATAAACGAAACTTCTGTCCGAAATTTTTATCGCAGCGACGACTGTTTTTATCAATAAAAATAGCAAGTTGCGTAGGTCCGACCCCTGTAAGTTATAGGGCGCTAGAGGCGAAGTCTGCCAATCGTGAGCGCTCGCCGCGCATTAATGTGACATGGCCACTGTGATCCCAATATTGAAAACGGTCAACAGCGTAAGTTAAGCCTGATGTAGTTTCGGTTAAATAAGGGGTGTCGATCTGGGCCACGTTGCCAAGACAAACTACTTTAGTTCCTGGGCCTGCTCGGGTTATAAGAGTTTTCATTTGTTTGGATGTCAGATTTTGAGCTTCATCAATAATAATAAAACGATTCAAAAAAGTGCGGCCACGCATAAAGTTGAGTGAGCGAATTTTTATGCGATGCTGAATTAAGTCATTGGTCGCAGCTTTGGACCAATTATCTTCATGATTGCCAGCAGTTAATACTTCGAGATTATCCATTAATGCTCCCATCCAGGGAGCCATTTTTTCTTCTTCAGTGCCAGGTAAAAAGCCAATGTCTTCGCCGACGGGGACAGTTGCTCGAGTCATTAATATCTCTTGATATAGATTTTGATCGAGTGTTTGAGTCAATCCGGCGGCAAGTGTTAATAAGGTTTTACCTGTGCCGGCAATTCCGAGTAGTGACACAAAATCGATCTCAGGATCCATCAATAAATTGAGAGCATAGTTTTGTTCGAGGTTGCGTGCCATGATTGACCAGACAGCATGCTCTTTATTGGAGTGATCAGTAATCGACACTATTTCGGCGCAATCATTTTTTACTGTGTTTACGCGTGCGTTAAATTCGGCATGCTTTTTGTTAGCGTCTAAGTGCAGGAATTGATTTGGGTACCAGTCTTTTGTAAGTGGGCCTGCAACTTCATACCAGCTGTGTTCGTGGTCTTTCCATGACTTTATATCTTTTCCATGAGTGTCCCAAAAATTTTGAGGTAGAATTTCATGGCCTGTATAAAGTAAATCGACATCATCCAGAACCTGGTCGTTATAATAGTCCTCGGAGTGCAGTTCTAAAATTGAGGCTTTGACACGTAAATTTATATCTTTTGAGACTAAGGTAACCGATAGATCAGGGTAAGATTTTTTCAAGGCCAGAGCAATGCCGATGATCTGATTGTCTGGCGTATTGCCTGGTAAACTGGGCGGCAAAATATCAGCAGTAATTTGTGTTTGAAAATGCAGATGGCCCGTACTTTTACATTCTTTGGCCATGGTAAATTGCTGTAAAGGTAGCCCCTCTTTTATGGAGTAATTTCCTGAACCTGAAATTAAATCATCCAGAAAACGACTGACTTGTCGTACATTACGCGATACTTCAGAAAGTCCTTTCTTCGCCGCATCGAGCTCTTCGAGTACCACCATGGGCAAGAATATGTCATGTTCACGAAATCGAAATAGTGCGGCCGGGTCATGCATTAATACATTAGTATCGAGAACAAATAATCGTTTCCCAGTGATGATTTTTTTATGCACTATAGCTCACTTATGTAGTAGTAAGTTGACAGAAAATATTAATAAATCCAGTTCTCTGTGAGGCAATACAATATTGCCAGAGTTTTTTGTATGTTTTATGTAAACCAGCCCAGTATTGTGTGTGGGTATGCAATGAACATAACAGTCACAAAAATAAAGCTCCTAAAGGTTCTTAGTGGCGTCTAATACCTGTTCAACGTGACCCGCAACTTTGACCTTGCGCCATTCATGGCAAAGCTTACCTTTTTCATCGATTAAAAAAGTACTACGTTCTATCCCTCTAACTTGTTTACCATACATGTTTTTCATTTTGATAACGTCAAATATTTCGCATAGAATTTCGTCTTCATCGGATATAAGGTCGAGCTTATAATTTTGTTTGTCTTTGAATTTCTCATGTGATTTGATGCTGTCACGAGAAATGCCAAACACCACTGCATTTTGGCGTTCAAATTTGGGCATACTCTCAGTAAAGTCATGACCTTCTTGAGTGCAGCCTGGAGTGGCATCTTTAGGATAAAAATAAAGTATCACTTTTTTGCCGTTGAGTGCAGATAAGCGTATTTTTTGATCGCCAGTAGCGGGCAGGTTAAAAGCCGGAACTTTTTTACCTAATTCGGCTTTCTTAGTCATTCTAGACTCCTTAAGTGTTTATGTTTTGTGCGGTTCGAGTACTGCATCAAGATTTAATTCATCACAAAAATCCATAAATTGGTCGCGTAATAGTGCAATAGTAATTGAAGAGGGGATGTCAATTTGGATATGTACAGCAAACATTGGCGTACCCGTATGTGCAGCGGCGTAACGGTTTGTCACCAGTTCTTCAATATTGATTCCTTGACTGGAAAAAAACTTGGCAAGATTGTGGACGATTCCAGGGTGATCCATTGCAACTACATCGACCGTATAGGGGAGTAGCGTTTTGTTAAGTGGACGACCATTAGAACGCTTACAGACGAGAGTCATCTCGAGTTTTCGTTCAATTGACACACGGCTACTTTCGAGTTTAGCGACAGCATTCCATGAGCCACAAATCTGCAAGATGATAGCAAACTCTCCGCCGAGAGCGATCATGCGGCTATCTTCGATATCACAGCCGCACTCTAGAATAGTATGCGAAAGGTCGCTTACTAGTCCTGGTTTGTCGCTACCCAGTGCAGTAATGACCATTTGCAGTTTTTTATCATGTTGCTTATTTGTCACGCATGTTCGCCAATTTAAGATTCTTATCGTTAATTATATCAGAGATCTTCAAGATTGACGGAACGTAACTTTTCAGCGGCGTCTTCCGGGTTAATAATATTAACGTAGAATCCTGAGCCCAACTCAAAACCGGAAGGAATGCTGGTGCGTGGACAAATCTCCATATGCCAATGATAACTGGCATGACAGTCATTGTAGGTATCGCCATGAGGTAAGCAGTGAAGAAAATAATTGTATTGCGCGCCACCAATAACAGCTTCAAGTCTTGCCATTGTATTTTTTAATATTCTAGCAAAATCGGCCAGTTTTTCCGGGTCGACAGTCATAAAGTCCGACTCATGACGTAATGGTAGAATATGTACCTCCCACTCAAAGCGGCTGGCAAAAGGTTTTATTGCAATAAAGTGCTCTCCTTTTTCGATGACATATTGCCCTACATTAATCTTGCGCCTGACCTCGCCGGACTCGCGGTCATAAATGGTGGCTTCAAAGGTCAGTGCTTCGTCAATTAAGGAACAAAAAATACAAGAATGGTGTTTGTCGTAGTATTGTTTGCTGTTTTGTACTTCATTATGAACATTTTCAGGGACGACTGGCATGGCAATGATTTGGCTGTGCGTATGAGGAATGCTTCCTCCTGCAGCGGGGCCAAAATTTTTGAATACCAGCACGTATTTAATGCGAGCGTCAGTATCATAAAGTTGCTGCATGCGCTCTCGATAGGCTTCAAACAACATAGTGAGGTGTTCTTCAGTCATCTCATGAATAGCGATTCCATGATTGTTATTATCGATGATTACCTCGTGGCGACCATAACCGAAAATTGCCTGTTGTAGGCCCATGTTGAAGCCTGGTTGATCCATATCATCATCCAGAACGGGGTACAAATTCTCTACAATTCTGATTTTCCAGTTCTCTTTGTCAGGGATACTGGCAATAGAAGGGGGTGTTTGATCTTCGTTGCCAGTGCAGAACGGGCAAGTATCGACATGTTTACGTGTATCACGAGGAGCAGGGTCTTCGGTTTTACGTGGGCGTAGGCTACGTGCAGTCGCAATAACGACAGATTCGCTGGGGACAATAGGATTAATTCGAATTTCGCGAAGGGCAACAGGTTTTTTGGGCATTATGATTCCTTGTGGGGCTAAATCTCCGGATTATGCCGGACTGATAATGAATATCTCGTGTCTGTATTGGTACATCCTAATGTACAAGCAAGCTTTGAGAACAGGTGAATTGACTTATACCAGATTCGATTTTACCTATCTCATCACTCAGAGGGTGCTTTATTTATCGCTATCTCATTGTATTTAAGAGTTTTATTTTTACTGAACGGGGTTAATTAATGATCTTATTAATTATGCGTACTGCTCAGTTTTAAACTAATTAGGTGAAAATGCCTATGATAGGCATTTGTAATGGCGGGTAATTCTTGTTATTAAGCCTCAGCCAAAGTAATATTTCCCCCAGATTTATCAATTTAAGATTTGTGTCGCTTGCATTATGTATATGTGGCGCAATTATAGTCATATTGGGGGAGAACTCAATGTTTCAAGGTAGTATGTGTGCGCTGGTAACGCCCATGCATGAAGATGGATCGCTGGATTACCCGGCGTTAGATCACTTAATAGAGTTTCATATTAAAAGTGGAACAGACGCGATTGTCGCAATGGGCACAACAGGTGAATCCGCAACTCTGGATGAAAAAGAGCATTGTGAGGTTATTCGTTATGTTGTGGATAAAGTAGCGGGAAGACTTCCTGTGATTGCAGGGACAGGTGCGAATTCAACCACAGAAGCGATCAGCTTAACTCGCTGCGCACATGAAAGTGGTGTAGATGCTTGTCTGTTAGTAACTCCTTATTATAACAAGCCGACTCAAGAGGGCTTGTACTTACATCACAAGGCAATAGCTGAGGCTGTGCCAGTACCACAAATATTATATAACGTGCCCGGTAGAACTGCTTGTGACATGTTGCCAGATACTGTTGCCAGGCTCGCCAAGATTGACAATATTATCGGTATCAAGGAGGCAACAGCCGATCTTGAGCGTGTACATCAAATCAGGAAGTTATGCGGCGATAATTTTGATTTGTATAGTGGTGACGATGAAACTGCTTTGGATTTTATACTGGCGGGAGGCCAAGGAACAATTTCGGTGACCGCTAATGTTGCACCAGTCGAAATGAGCAAGATGTGTAAGGCAGCATTAACAGGAAATGTTGACGAGGCTAGAGCAATTAATAAAACACTCGATGTGTTACACAGGGACCTTTTTGTTGAAGCCAATCCTATACCCGTTAAATGGGCGATGGCTGAAATGGGGTATATAAAAATTGGAATACGCTTACCTATGACTTGGCTTTCTTTAGAAGGCCAAAAAAAATTGGGTGCTGCAATGCAGCTGGCGGGCGTACTTTAAGTCGTAAGTAATAACAGGTGAAATTAATGAATAAGCTTTTTACATTATTAGCAGTACTGCTACTTGGTTTGGCATTAAGCAGTTGTGGGTCAAAAGGAACCAAGATTTTTAAGAAAAATTCTAAGGTAGACTATAAAACTAGTCGCAAAGGAACCTCTTTGGAAGTTCCGCCCGATTTAACTCGGCCGAATCAAAACAATACGCTGTCAGTACCCAGTAGCGGTACTGCCACGCTCTCTGGATTTCAGGGCAGACGTAGTTCTCAAAATGTACAGGCAGGTTCATCAGTGCTGCCGCGTCAGGATAAAATTAGATTTGTTCGTAATGGGGATAAATATTGGTTAGTAGTACAAGGTTCGCCGCAAGCGGTTTGGAATTCAGTGCGTGAATTTTGGTTGCAGCAGGGATTTATTCTTTCCATCGATAATCCTACTATAGGGATTATGGAAACAGATTGGGCTGAAAACAGAGCAAAAATTTCGAAGGGTGTTATTCGCAAGGTGATTGGTAAAGTGTTCTCAGGGGCTTATTCTTCAGGTACCCGAGACCGATTCAGGGTTCGTTTGGAGCGTGGTACAGCGTCGGGTACGACTGAGCTGTATATTAGCCATAAAGGCATGAAAGAAGAAGTACAGGGCGGTGATCTCAATCCTACCGGGACTGTATGGAAGCCTAGCAAGCGTGATGTAGAGCTTGAAGTAGAAATGTTAAAGCGAATCATGGTGTATGTGGGGGTTAGCAAGCGCCGTGTAAATACTTTGGCAAAAAATGCCACGACTAAAAGTAAATCGTCAATTTCATATCGATCAGGTAAAGATGATAAAGGTGCTTTTGTTGATGTCGGCGCCGATTTTACTCAAGCCTGGAGAGTAGTCGGGCTGGCACTTGATCGTACTGGATTTAATGTGGTTGATCGCGATCGTTCTAAAGGGGTTTATTATGTAAGCTATAATGATCCGGCGCATTCAGGTAAAAAGCGCAAAGGTTTTTTTAAAATGTTTAAGCGCAAAAAGAAGAAGCGTGGCGCTGTTGTTTATCAGGTGAAAATTGTAAGTAGCAGTAATACTTCTCGAGTAAGGGTGTATGCGAAAGATGGAAGCGCTGAAAAGTCTTCAACCGGAAAACGTATTATGACTTTATTAAAAGAGAATCTTAAATAAGTAAGGCTAATCTTTTGAAATTTGCATCTCTGGGGAGTGGCAGTCGCGGCAACGCAACGTTAGTCGAGGCTGCTGACACCTGTGTCATGATTGATTGTGGCTTTTCGATCAAGGAGACAGAAAAGCGTCTGGCTCGTTTAGGCAAAACCCCTGATCAGATTAGCGCAATTCTTGTTACACATGAGCACACGGATCATATTTCGGGAGTTGCGCGGGTGGCGCGTAAACATTCCATTCCTGTGTGGTTAACCCCTGGAACCTGGCGATCAGGTAAACTTGAAAATATAGAGCCTGCCGGTTTTATTGATTCCCACTGCGAATTTACTATCGGTGCATTAACCATTCAACCGTTCCCCGTGCCTCATGATGCAATGGAGCCGTGTCAGTTTGTATTGAGTAGTGGTGAGTTTAGGGTTGCTGTGTTGACTGATTTTGGGAGTATTACGCCCCATATTATTGAGATGCTCGACGGTGTTGATGGTTTAATGTTGGAGTGTAATCATGATCGGGATACTTTGTTGAACGGCCCTTACCCTGAATCGCTAAAGCGACGCGTTGTTGGGGACTATGGTCATTTAAGTAATGATCAGGCTTGTGAGATTTTATCGCGTATTGATCGTAGTCGTTTGCAAGTGCTGGTTGCCACTCATTTAAGCGATAAAAATAACGATATTGATATCGTGTATAACTCCTTGGTAAAAGTGCTGGGTGCTGATGCCGGTATTATTAATATCGCTGATCAAGCCGAGGGCCTGGCCTGGCAGCAGTTAGATTATACTAAGGAACATGCGTAATAGGGGACAGACCACGTTTTCTTCCAATTTTGTAGTGAAAGAATTACCGTGTCATCATTTACTCGCTACTCTTGTCATGACTTAAATTCGTATCTTTATCTTTATCTCTCCGATCTGGATTCAACTATGGATCCCAGAGCATTAGTCTTTTTATGGGTGTAAACGTCGTCTGTTCTCCATATTGATGGGAATAAACGTGGTCTGTCCCCTATTTTGCAGTTCATCTCTGGATTCCACGGCATTAGTTCATTGATGGGCGTAAACGTGGTCTGTCCCCTATTTTCGTGGTGTGCCAAGTAGAATTAGGCTATTATACGCATCATTATTTTCTTTGACTTTATTCAAAAAAGGACCAGCGATGCTGCGGATTCGTGGTTGCCCGGCGCTTTCCCCTTTTCGACTCGAAAAGCTTGTTTCTCAATTAAAAAAATCAATTCCCTCATTGAGCGGTCTGGATACAGCATTTGTTCATTTTGTGGATGTGGAACAACAGTTAGACAAAAAAGAGCTTAGTAATCTATATCAGATCCTCGATTACAGTGAGGGCGAGCAAAGCATTACTGATGCGCCAGATAAGAGTGTGCAAGCCGATCTGATTGTTATTCCAAGGCCCGGCACTATTTCACCCTGGTCGAGCAAGGCGTCTGACATTGTTCACAATTGTGGGCTCACTAAAATCACACGTGTAGAGCGCGGAGTGGCCTGGTATATTGAGTCAAGCGCGATACTTTCTGAGCATGAACTATTACTCATTAGTGATCTTGTTCATGACCGGATGACTGAAACTGTCATCTCTCAGTTGGACGACGCGGAAGCTTTATTTGTTACTGCTAAACCCGCAGAAGTTCAGGCAGTGGATGTATTAGGTGGCGGTAAAGCCGCACTTGAGTACGCTAATAAATCACTAGGTTTAGCCCTGGCAGATGATGAGATCGAATATCTTGTAGATAGTTTTACGACGCTTGGACGCAATCCGAATGACATCGAACTTATGATGTTTGCCCAAGCCAACTCGGAACATTGCCGTCATAAAATATTTAACGCTGACTGGAAAATCGATGGCGTTGCCAAAAAACGATCTTTATTCAACATGATTCGTAATACACATGCTTGTCATTCAGAAGGAATTTTGTCAGCTTACTCTGATAATTCAGCCGTCATGGAAGGTTTTAAATCCAGTCGTTTAATTCCTGACGCGGATAGCGGAAGTTATCATTATCAAAGTTTGCAAACCGACATACTAATGAAGGTCGAAACCCATAATCATCCCACTGCCATTTCTCCTTTCCCGGGTGCTGCAACAGGCTCTGGTGGTGAAATTCGTGATGAGGGAGCGACGGGACGAGGTTCAACCCCTAAAGCGGGATTGAGTGGTTTTAGCGTTTCTAATTTAAAATTGCCTGATGCCCCTATGCCCTGGGAGCTTGATTACGGCAAACCTGATCGTATTGTATCTGCGTTAGATATTATGCTAGAAGCTCCTATTGGAGCGGCAGCCTTTAATAATGAATTTGGTCGCCCAAATATTTGTGGTTATTTTCGTACCTTTGAGCAGCGGGTTGCTGGTCCTGACGGTGAGGAAGTAAGGGGTTATCATAAACCCATTATGCTTGCAGGGGGGGTGGGCACTATTTTGCGTGAACATGTCTCCATGAAGGATATTCCCGCCGGCTCTCAATTAATTGTGCTGGGCGGCCCAGCGATGCTAATAGGGCTCGGCGGTGGCGCAGCTTCAAGTATGACTACTGGCACTAGTGCGGCAGATCTTGATTTTGCCTCGGTGCAGCGCGGTAATCCAGAAATGGAAAGACGCTGTCAGGAAGTGATTAACCAGTGTTGGCAAAGGCAGGATAAAAACCCGATTATCTGGATTCATGATGTGGGTGCCGGCGGTTTGTCGAATGCGATGCCTGAGTTGGTGAATGATGGGGGTCGTGGCGGAAAGTTTGAACTACGGGCCATTCCGAATGATGACCAGGGAATGTCACCGCTGGAAATTTGGTGTAATGAAGCGCAGGAAAGATATGTACTGGCCATTTCACCTGAACAGCTTGAAAGTTTTGAAGCGATTTGTCAGCGTGAGCGTTGTCCCTTTGCGGTGATTGGTGAAGCGACTGAAGAACAGGATTTAATTATTGGCGACGGCTATTTTGATAACCTCCCAGTCAATATTCCGCTGGAGGTTATGTTAGGCAAGCCGCCAAAAATGTTACGTGATGTGCATCATCAAACTTTCCAGAAAACTGAATTTAGCTCTCAAGGTATTCAGCTCAATGATGCGTTGGATAGAGTGTTGCGCTTACCTGGCGTTGCCAGCAAGAATTTTCTGATTACGATTGGTGATCGTAGTGTGACTGGATTAGTTGCACGTGACCAAATGGTGGGTCCTTGGCAAGTTCCTGTGGCTGATGTTGCGGTAACCTGTCAGGCTTATGATGCTTATCAGGGTGAAGCGATGTCTATTGGTGAGCGCACTCCCATTGCGCTAACGCACCACGCGGCTTCAGCACGTATGGCGGTGGGAGAAGCCTTGACTAATATTGTGGCGGCGGATCTCGACTCTTTATCACGAGTCGTTTTATCGGCAAACTGGATGGTGGCGGCAGGTCATGGCGGTGAAGACGCCGGTTTATATGATGCGGTGCATGCAGTTGGTATGGAGCTTTGTCCTGCGTTGGGAATAACTATACCGGTAGGTAAAGATTCAATGTCAATGAAGTCAAGTTGGCAGGAAGCAGGGCAAGACAAAAGTGTGACTGCGCCCTTGTCATTAATTATTTCGGCGTTTGCTCCCGTAGTAGATGCTCGAAATACATTGACGCCACAATTGCGAACGGACTTAGGTGATAGTGATTTAATTTTTATCGACTTAGGCAAAAATCGTAAGCGGATGGCGGGCTCGGCTTTGGCGCAAGTGTATCAGCAGTTAGGGCATTATGCTCCAGACCTCGATGATCCTGATACCTTTAAGGCCTTCTTTACGACGATTCAAAATCTCAATAAAGATAATTTATTGCTCGCTTATCACGACCGTTCAGATGGCGGCTTGATTGTTACTTTATGTGAAATGGCATTTGCGGGTCATTGTGGACTGGAAATTAATATTAATAGTCTTGTGAATGATGACAATGGTGACACGGTTGATGAAAGTTTAGCTGCACTATTTAATGAGGAGTTAGGTGCGGTGATTCAGGTGCGCCACTGTGATACTGATGCAGTGTTAAAACAATTATCTGATGTGGGATTAGCTAAGCATGTTCATGTATTAGGGCTTGTTAATGACACTGGCAAATTCGTTATAAATTTACATAAGACGGTTATTGTTGATCGTAGTCGCGCAGAGTTACATTCTATTTGGTCTGAAACCAGCTTTCAAATACAGAGTTTGCGTGATAATCCACAATGCGCGCGTGAAGAATTCGATCAAATCAGTCAGATGGATAATAAGGGCTTGCAAACAAAATTAACATTTGATATTGAGCAAAATATTACGACGCCCTATATCAATGTAAAAAAACAACCTCGTATTGCCATCTTGCGCGAGCAAGGCGTTAATGGACAGATTGAAATGGCGGCGGCTTTTGATGCCGCTAAGTTCGAAAGTGTTGACGTACATATGAGTCAGCTATTATCAGGAGAAGTGACGCTTGATGATTTTCAGGCAATAGTTGCTTGTGGTGGTTTCTCTTATGGTGATGTGTTGGGAGCCGGTGGTGGTTGGGCAAGTTCGATTTTGTTTAACGGCAAGGCGCGCGACCAGTTTGCTGCATTTTTCGAACGCACGGATACCCTGGGTTTAGGGGTATGTAATGGTTGTCAAATGATGTCTTTGCTTAAAGACTTGATTCCAGGGGCTGATCATTGGCCTCGTTTTGTTAGAAACAAGTCGGAGCAGTTTGAGGCGCGTCTTGCGAGTGTAGAGGTCAAAGACTCTCCATCATTACTATTTAAAGGAATGCAGGGTTCTATTATTCCTGTTGCCGTAGCGCATGGTGAAGGGCGAGTGCTTGCTGATAATGAGCAATTACTACTTGATTCTGGTATGAACTGTTTACAATTCGTTGATACCCACGCGAATGCAACAGAGCAGTATCCTGCTAACCCGAATGGTTCTTTGCAGGGTTTGACGGGATTCACAACGCAGAACGGACGTTTCACGATTATGATGCCACACCCGGAGAGAGTGTTCCGCAAGGTGCAGCTATCCTGGTGCCCGGATGATTGGCCTGAGGAAAGCCCTTGGCTTCGAATGTTTCATAATGCTAGGATTTGGTTTGATTGAGTCTAAAGATTGGGGTTAGCAATATGGCTTTAATTCTAATCGGAAGCTAGGATTGGCGAGAGGCTTGGGTCGGACCCTCCAAAATCTTGCAGATTTTTCGCGTACCGACCCGTCGTTAGGGCCAACATTGTAGGTTGAAATCCCATCGTTAGGGCCAACATTGTAGGTTGAAATCTCGTCGTTAGGGCCAACATTGTAGGTTGAAATCCCGTCGTTAGGGCTAACATTATATGTTGAAGTGCCAGCCCCTTTGGGTGCCGAGTTTCTAATAACAATAACTCCTCTCTGAAAACAAGTTTGAACCAAATTCTAGTTCCATTCGACAAACTCAGTACAATCAGTAATACACTCTTACTGATTTCCCCTTGTTAGTCTGTGATTTGCTGATGTTTTTGCCATAAACATCAGCATCTTTTTAAAAACCTTATATCGTTAAATACTCTGTGAAATTTTTCTGGTATTCTTGTACCCTTCATTGGAAATGAAAGGGCCATTGTTGGAAATGAAAGGGCCATTGTTGGAAATAAAAGGGCACTGTTAGAAAT
>VAOX01015162.1_pt1 | contig 21968 bp, 14 predicted proteins | sample 3393891 | NCBI WGS metagenome assembly VAOX01 (sample SAMN08290429, study PRJNA428436) | hydrothermal vent metagenome | isolation source: Deep-sea hydrothermal vent chimney | place: Indian Ocean: Southwest Indian Ridge | depth 2822 m m | reverse complement strand
CTGATTCCGTCATAATTTAATTATTTATTAAATGTTAATACCGAGATCATTAAATTTCCGTGACGGTTTTCACCACCAACAAAACAACCTTGTTCACCAAAAGTAAATAAACCTAAAAAGGGTTTATCACCCAATGCTTTTTTGACGCCATTAACGACATCGTTCATTCTATCTTGTACGGTTAACATGCAACCTGCACAGTAAACCACTAATGCCCCGCTAACTTCTTCGGAATCGGTCGAGTGCGCAGCAAGTGAAGCGCTGGCGACCCGCCCGGCTCGATTAACCAGGCTATCTTTAGTACCAGACATAAACACCAGTTTTTCACCTTCTTCAATATCAGCAAATAAACTGAGGCCACCGTCTTTAGTGACAGTATCCGGATGTGCGAGACGATAGTATGGAATGCCACTAACATCACCCACAATACGGCCCAATGGGTGCAATGATGTTTTTGATAATATATTGCCACCGTCTGGTAAATCTTCGGCGATGATTTGATCTGCCCATTCATTATAAACTTCGGCTGCAGGCTTATTGTCTATTTGATTCACGACTCGACCCGAGGCGCTAGTCACAATACCTGATTTTTCAGTTGGCTCATAACCACTGTGAAATGCAAACATGGCGCTGCTCGATGGAAACATGACGGTAACAACGACTGAGTTTGTTAATACTTGTTTATCTGCAAACTGCATCCAATCACCACTGACTGTATTATCGGCAGATGAGCCACCCGTAATCGGTACATCGGTACCGACTATATCCTGAATACCTTTGATAACATCTTCTTCAGCACCGGGTGCCGCGGTCATCCATACCATTGACGGAACTTGACCAATGCAATCACTTTTTTCAAGTGCCATGCTGGTAGCGTGGGATGATGCAAGTCGTGGGTTGTCAGTGAGTTCGGCATGGCCTACACCATAATGTCCTTCATTATCCACAATGCCCAATAAACCCAGGCCTTGTCCTTCGTTACTGTGAAAGCCATTTTCGGTCATGACGCCTAAACACGAGGTGCCACCATGAATGGTAGATTGTGGTGCGATTTTTTCGAGTTCTGATAATAATTGTGCTGCGTTGTAATTTGCAGAACAGTATAAAAATAATAATTGTGGATCGTTACTGATGCTTTTTTTTAATTGTATAAATGCTTCATTAATTGCTTTGCTTGAATCTTTTTCTGTTGACCAACCACTTGCCATTTCCATTTTATTTCTCCCTTATAAAAAAATAAGTTATCGGTATAAAACGTAATTTAAATTTGTAATAAGTTCATATCTTTAATAAGCAACAATACTTACTCATTGTGGCTGTATTCAAGATAGTTATAAGGTTAGACCAGATTAGAGCTAATCAGACTTAGGAATTTAAATAAAAAGAAATCAGACAATTTATCGAGGTTATATGCTGCTATAGCCATCTAAGTCTTGAAAAACAACAGTATATCGAGTTTATGCATACAATAGCTAGTTTGAAACTCACTTTTATGCGGCTTTTTTCTTAAGTAGAAATTATTTTTATTTTATCTTTATTGTTAAATAAACAGTGCACGGACTGTTCATGGTGGACAGTCAATTTATGTAAAATATTTCACTGTCTGAATAAGTTTTTGAATGAAGTTAAGATTCAATCTTAATACGTATTTACGAGTTTAAAATAATGAATATAATAGTGGGAGTAATGCCGGAGCATTACTCCCAATTGTAGGAAGATGAAACTAACGTCGCGTTATTGAAACAGTACCTGACTCACCGCGATGACCATCGGCATCAACAGCAATAACGGTTGTTGTTGTTGGCCGGCGACCTGCTTGAAATAACCCCGTTTGAGCATTGATAGTGCCTGCTCGAGGATTACTGAGTGACCAAGTATAAGCTTGTTGACCACCAACAGCAGTGAATTGAATTAATCCACCGCGTTGTATGCTTGCCGTGTTGGGCGCAATTTCAATGATATGATCGGCAGATATTGTAACACCCCCACTGTCACCCGCAATACCATCGGCATCGGTTGCTGTCACGACTACGGATCCTGCAACTATACCGGTTAGTAAGCCCGTACTAACATCTATTGTTGCTACCGTATTATCACTAACAGTCCAGCTATAGGGTGCTGTGCCGCCGCTAGCGTTAAATTGTAAACTGGCATTAATTAAAACAGTCGCAGTTTGTGGCGTTACAATAATATCAAGCACGCTAATATCACCACTGGTAATACGACTGCCGGCAGCATCAGTCACTGTAATTTGGGTGGTGCCAGCACTAACTGCAGTTAACAAACCAGTCGTACTTATCGTTGCTATGGCTAGATTGGCACTGTTCCAGGTATAAGGTTCAGTACCGCCCGTTGCTGTAAATTGTTGGGTATTGGTGACTGCCAAGATTGCAGTATTGGGACTAATTGCAATATTCGACACTGTAATATTACCCGATGTATCCGAGAAGCCATTCGCATCCATTGCAGTCACTTGCACAGTTCCGAGTGTTAATGCACTGAGTAATCCTGTTGCCGCATCAATACTTGCAATCGTGGTATCGGAACTACTCCAGATATAGGCAGGGCTGCCACCGGTTGCAGAAAATTGCAGGGTATCGGTAATTCGCAATGAGGCACTATCAGGACTCACCACTACAGTAGTAATCGTGGCATTGGCGGTAGCACTGATATTATTGGCATCAGTAGCCGACACAATAACTTGTCCAGGAATTAAAGCTGTTAATAAACCTGCAGCATTAATGCTCGCAATATTACTATCTGACACCATCCAGCTATACGGTGCGGTACCACCAGTGGCTGTGTATTGCTGAGTATTACCTGCTGCGATAGTTGCTGTGTTTGGAGTGACCACCACACTGACTAATCCAGCGAGTGCAGTTGACGCATTTAAACGGCCACCGGTTACTGAAATACCCGTTAGTGCTGAAATAAGATCGACACTGTCGAGTAATGCCGCTTTTAATGCAACCACATTCAGTGTTATATCTTCAGCTAAAACCAATGCTGCTGCACCGGCAACATGCGGTGTTGCCATTGAAGTACCGCTAAAACTGGAATAAGTATTGCGAGGTGTGGTGCTTAAAATACTCACACCGGGTGCAGCCAAATCAACAGTGTTACGACCAAAGTTAGAAAAACTCGCTAAAGCATCATCATCATCTGTTGCGGCGACTGAAATTATATTATTCAGATTATAACTGGCAGGATATGCCGGTGTGATATCAGTATTGATACCATCATTACCTGCTGCAGCGACAAACAAGTGTCCGGAATTTTGTGCAGCAGCAATAGCATCAAACATTGCTTGGCTAAAAGCACCACCACCCCAACTATTATTGGAGATACGTGCACCCATCATAACGGCATAATCTAACGCACTAATGGCATCTGCTATAGAACCGGAACCGCGAGCGTTTAGAAATTTAAGCGGCATAATTTGCGCTGTCCAGTTCACGCCAGTAACACCAATGCCATTATTGCCTACTGCAGCAATGGTACCCGAGACATGGGTGCCATGGTCGTTATCATCAAACGGATTATTATCATTATTCGCAAAATCCCAGCCACGGATATCATCAACATAACCATTGTTATCGTCATCGATGCGATTATTTGCGATTTCGCCTGGATTGCTCCAAACATTACCCACGATATCTTCATGATTATAATCCAGACCTGAATCAATCACTGCGACAATAATATTAGTTCCTGTTTGAGTGTCCCAGGCTTCTGGTGCATCAATATCTGCATCATCGGTTCCACCTGTTTGAGCGTTATTATTCAAACCATAAAGCGCACTAAAACGCGGATCATTCGGAATCGCGGCGGCACTAACGATAGTGTTCGCTTCTGCATATAAAACGGCGCTATTATTACGTAAGTTAATTAAAGCCGTATCGGTTGATGTGCCTGGTTGAACATTAACTAAAGTCAGCCCCGGCACTAGCCGGTAGCGTTTTGCTTCTGAACATCCAGCGCTTCGGAGCACTTGTTGGCGGGTACTATTATTAGCAGAAGCATTAAAGCGTAATATAATGCCTTCAGCGGTGAGTTCGCTCATGTTGGGTTGGCCTTCAACTGCATTTACCCTAGTTGGGTAGCTGGACAGTAGAATAACAAGGCTTATGAGTATGAATGCAAGCCAGGTTATCCTCGTAATGCCATGTTCATAATGTAGATTTTTCTGGTTCAGATCTTCATGGTACATGATGATTTTTTCCTTGTTAAATGGATTAAAAATTATTGTTATGGTTTAGACGATATCCACTCGATATTGTCTGCTCGGGGTTTATTGTTATTGTGTTTAATATAAAATTAATGCGATAACGAACAAATGTATGTACTGAAAGTGTGGTACTTTTAGTACAGAGTTTGTACTCAATGGTCTGTACTATGGCTTGTAGGGTTACATCGTTTGTCGTGAGTCGGTTTTAAATAGCGGCATCGAGTTAGGAATTTGGTTGATACAAATGGGTTAAGGACGCTATCAAATTCCAACAATTTCCAATTAAATGGAGTTTAAAAAAATGGCACTTACAATGAATTCATCAAACGTAACACCAAGTAGCTTATATGAAAATTTGCTGCGTCAATATCCAGATATGTCAGGCATGCAAGAACCAAGTTGGTCAAGCATTCTCAAGCCCACGCAAATAAAACAAATTCCTGCGGGCACATTTATTTTTAGAGAGTCCGATAGTTGTACTAATTTTATGTGGTTGTTAGAAGGCACCATGCGAGTTTATAAACATTCGCCCGGTGGTCGTGAAATTACATTGTACCGAGTATCCCCCGGTGAGCTTTGCGTACTGAGTTTGCAGTGTTTAATGGCCGACCAGGGTTTTCCAGCAGTGGCCGTTGCAGAATCAGATTTAGTGGGTTTAGCGTTAACCAAACAAGAGTTTGATAATGCCATTGATGAGTCAAGAGAGTTTCGTCGTTATCTACTTAAAATTTTAGCATTACGCTTAGGTGATGTTGTGCAGTTAGTGTCAGATGTAACGTTTCAACGATTAGAGCTGAGACTCACTTGTTTGCTTGGACAGTTGTTTCGATACTCGAATGATGATGGTTTAAAAATAACACATGCTAAACTTGCTCACGAACTTGGTACGACTCGAGAAATGATTAGTCGCATACTCAAAGAATTAGAAAATAAAAAATGCATTAAACTATCTCGCGGAGAAATACAGTTAATTTCAAAAGATGTTCTAGAATGGTTTAATCATTCATAAGATTATAAGTATTTGCTAATTTACATTTTTGCCAACTGTGCACAATTTTATTGAAAGATTAATTGTCATTAAGTTAAATTGGTTAAATCATCTAGATTTAAAATACTTTTTTGCATCTTCACCAATAGCAAACAAACACGGAATTAAAAACAGAACGTAAATAGTAGAACTAATCATACCGCCAACACTTGGCGCTGCTATTGGACGGGTTACATCCATACCAGAACCCGTCACCATTAATATCGGAATTAGCCCTAGAACTGTAGTAGCTACGGTCATTAGTTTTGGACGAAGCCGGGATAGTGAACCTTCAACGACTGCATCCATATAACTCATCGATTCAGTTCTGTTCGTTAATGATTCGCGAATAAACTCAACCATAATAATACCGGTCTGAATTGCGACAGCCAAAACAGCAATATAACCTATAATAACAGCCGTTGTTAACGGGTAGCCTTGAAAGTATTGAAGAATGACACCGCCGATTAATGCGAAGGGTGTCGATAACAATACCAGAAAACTAATTGATATGGATTTAAATGTCATTAACAATAAGCTGAACATAATGATCAAGGTAATAGGAATAATCCATAGTAATCGAGTTTTAGCTTGTTGTGCATACTGAAAGGTACCCGTCCATTCTAACGAGTACCCCGATGGTAATATTAGATCGTCAGATAAGATTTTTTTTGCAGCGTGAACATAATCGATAGCAGTTATGGCGTTGTTATCTTTTTCTCCAAATTGCGTTCTTTTCGGATTAATATAAATATACGCCGCCAATTCGCCATTATCGTTTCTAATCATCTCGGGCATTTTTTTAACACTAACATTTGCAATAGAATGGAGTGCCACACTCTGCCCGATTGCGGTAATCACTGGTAGTTGTCGAACTTTTTCCAAGGTGTCGATGTATTCCGGGGAGTACTGCAGACTCAATGGCACCACTGTATTATCAGCTTGGGTAATATTAAGTACATTGTCACCACCAATACCATAGCGTATGGTCGACAACGCTTCATCAATCATAACATTGTGCTTGCTAAGTTGTTGCAAGTCGTTTTCGACATCGATGTAATAGCCCTGTGATATTCGCTCCGCAATTACTGAACCTGTACCTGAAAAATTTTTAAGTAGCGATTCTATTTTTATTGAAATTTTTTCTAATTCAACAATGTCAGGACCTTTGAGTTTAATTCCTACCGGCGTTTGAATACCCGTATCTTGCATAATAATGCGACCAGCAATGGGTTGCGTCCAGCTATTGACATAACCAACAATGTTTAATGCGGCATCCATTTCAGAAATTAACTTTTCCTTAGTGAGACCATCGCGCCATTTAGATTTTGGTTTAAGAATAATGGTTGTTTCAATCATGCTAATCGGCGCAGAATCCGTTGCGCTGTCAGCTCTCCCTAATTTGCCAAATACGGATTGCACTTCTGGGAATGCTTTTATTTTTCGATCGATCTGTTGCAAAATCCAACCGGCTTCTCGAATCGGCAATCCCGGTAAGGTAGTTGGCATGTATAAAATTAAACCCTCATCCATCTCGGGCATATAGTCCTTTTGAAAGCTCATCATTAACGTTACTGCAAAAACCAGTAATACAATGCTGACGCTAAGAAACAAATATCGGTGAGCGATGCTGGCACGTAGCATTCTGGCATAAAGTCGCACTATGCCATTGTCGGGTTTAATTGCTCGTGCGGTACTTTTGCCGTTAAATATCCAGACAATGATAATCGGTAATAGTACTAAGGTTAATAAAGTTGAGAATCCCATTGCAAACGTTTTACTCAATGCCAATGGATCAAATAACCGTGTTTCACGTTCTCCGAGAAAAAATACAGGTAGGAAAGAGGCAATAATTATTAATAGTGAAAACAATAAGGGGCGCATCATTCGCGCAGTCGCAGCTATAATTATTTTACGTCTGGCATGAGAGTCGCGCTTAGTATGACGTGCCAATTGGCTGGCACAGTTCTCTACTATCACAATGCTTGCATCGGCCATTTCACCAATCGCAATTGCGAGACCCGCGAGTGATAATAAATTAATGGTCTGTCCAAAAAAGGATAGTGATAGCAAGGTAAACAAACAGCTAAAAGCAATAACCAACACCGGTGCTATGGTGGCACGAGCATGACGCAGTGCCCAAAAAATAACAAGGATCACAATAAGTAATTCGTAGAGTAGTGCGGTTGAGAAGTTTTCAAGTGTTGCCCAAATTAGTTCAGAACGATCGTAACTTGTAATGATCTCGACACCGTCTGGTAGCGTAGTTTTTATTGTTGCTAAGGCTTGCTGATAGGCACGACTAACAGCAAGTACATTTTGATCTTGCTCCATCACAACAATGCCGCCAACGACTTCACCCTCGCCGTTCAGATCGGCAATACCACGACGCAGATCATAGTTCACTTGAAAATAACCAATGTCTTTTATTCGGATTGGTTCGTTATTGCTATCGCGAGCAATAATTAAGTATTCTAGTTTATCTAAGTTTTCCGTATTGACAACGCCTCGAAGTTGATAATCGCGATTTGTTAATTCAATGCTTCGACCGCCAACTTGTTCGAATGCGGTTTTTAACGCCGTGATAACATCTCTTAGTGTAATGCCGGCTTGAGCCAGTAGTGGTGGAAATATTTTTAGTTCAACTTGTCGTTCCAAACCACCAACAGTCGCTACTTCAGCTATGCCATTTACTGCCTGTATTATAGGCTTAATTGCACTGTCATTGAGTAACCGCAGTTCACGTAGGTCACGGGTTTTGCTGTGATCAACCAAGGCATATTGCACAATCCAACCGAGACTGCTGGCATTAGGTCCTAGTGATACCCGTGCATCCTTGGGTAGTTGAGGCCGAATTGCATTTAGTTTATCGGTAAGAATTTGACGAACTTGCTGCCGTTGATTTCGATTTTCAAAAATAACATAGATAAATGAATAACCCAGATGTGACGTTGCTCGAATACTTTTAATCTTAGCCGTTCCAGTTCCTGAGCCTAGCAGTGCTTGAATTATAGGTTGGGTAATTTTTGTTTCAAGCTGTTGAGGGCTGCGTGCCCATTTAGCATAGACTATAATTTGTGAATCAGAAATATCAGGAATGGCATCCAATGGTGCAGTTTGTATTGCATATATAGCGTAACTTGTGCTTATAAATAGCAACAATAATACCAGTTGACGATAATGGATTACCGTTCTAATGATGGTGGTGAGCATCTGCGGTTCCGGATTTTTGTGCTAATGATAATTTGTATTGCGCATCGATAAAAAAACTTCCAAGAGTTACCACTTGCTCGCCTAACTCTAAACCAGTAATAACTTCGGTATACAATTCACCTTTAAGGCCGGTTTTTATTTTCCGAGGTATAAACTGTCCAGATTTTTTTTGTAGGTAGACAATGTGACTATTGTGTTCTTCTATTATGGCTTCTTTAGGAATTGCTTTGTATTGACCACGTTGCACGATAATTTCCATTATATAATTTTTATTGGCTTGCTTTGTCGTGGCTGATAAACGTGCTGTTATCAAAATACACTGTTGTTGTACGTTATTGTTACTCGACTTAGCGACTGATATTACCGTGGCTCGAAAAATAGAGGATTTGGAGTCTGGCGTAAAAGCGCGTATACGTTGCCCTATTTGAATTACGGCCGGATTATTGGCCTTTTTATTGGTACAGTGTATGGCTGATAAATAACGTTTAGCACTATCAATAACACCTGCAAGTCGCAGCCATGTTTGTAGGTTTTGGCTGGCGACTGGCACCAAGGTTAGCGTTAACTCGGCTGCTTGTGATTCGTTAACGCGCGTGCTGTGAGTATAATTGGGGCGAGTATGATCACGGATACTCCCAGCATTGGCTACTGTTGCGACCAATGCTGGGGTGAATATCACCGTAAAAATAAATACTACGATAGTACTTTTTATGAGAAACAATTTTTTAATGGCAATAGTTGTCCTTACTATCGAGAACATGCGTACCCCATGGATACAAACCAACATTGGCAACGCGTGTCACTGCCTCCGTTTTTCCATCAATAACATAAACGGAATGATCAGTTGAACTGGCTAGATAAATTTTCTCTCCCGCAGTATCTGTGGTGGCCGTTTCTATTTGTATGTTGCTTCCAATTTTTATTCTTCCGGCAGGTTTTAAACTTGTCATATCATAGACGTATAAAAAACCACTGGTTGAACTGATAACAAAGGCCTTACCTGCTGCAAAATTAACACCCATCATTTCAGGTCCGGATTCAAGTGTAGCGACGACTTCGTTTTTATGTAGATCAATAATCGATATTGTTTCATCACCATTGTTAGCAACAACCGAGTAATTTCCATCGTGGCTCATGTATGCCCGCCAAGGATCGGCACCCACTTTAATTTGCTTAATCACGCGATCTTCACGTGAGTCTATTACACTAACTATTCCAAGATCACCATCGGCTGCATACAAGTAGCGTCCATCATTACTGATGCTAACATTGGATATGCCTTTGATGTCACCCAAATACCGTTCTGGATCTAACGATGCAATCCCGGGTACTGTGCCAACATGAATTTTTTTCAACAGCTCATGACGTGTAACATCAATAACACCGACCCAGTGCGCGCCGTAATTACCAATGTAGGCTTTACTGCCATCGGGTGTAAAGGTTATGTTTAATGGTTCGGCAAGTCCTTTGATGCGTTTAATTTCTGTCATCGAGACTAGATCAATCACCGAAATTGAATCACCGTCCGGGTTGCCTTGATAATAGTAACGTCCATCGGGTGTCATTGCTAAATGTTCTGGTGCAAAATCAACCGGGATTTCTTTAACCAACGTTAGCGTTGCAACGTCTATAATATAGGCCTTATTGGCACGAGTACCGCCGGTTACAACCCAACGTCCATCACGTGACATCATGGCCATGTGTGGGTTAACGTTTTTACCAAGAAACACACTGCCAATAATTTTATTGGTTTTAATATCCATAAATGCAATATCATTGGAGTCTCGATTAACGATCACGACTACGGCAGCAGGATCGGTAATTTTAATTTCTTTTTTTGTTAAATCGAGTTCATTAGCATGCAATATTGTTGTCATTGTCGACCAGGCGATAAAAACTACAGATAATTGACTGATGCTCAATAAATTTTTAAACACATTGTTTATTGTTTTCATTTTTATAATCCTCATTTAGAAACTAGCCTGTAAACGTACACCGGAAACCAGATAACCATCTTTATCTGAATTTAATCGTTGCTCTTCGAGTTTGGTTAAATGAAATGTGAGCCGTAGTTTTTCAGTCATTGCCAAATTATAATAGGTTTCTAATAAGTCCTCTTTTTCTGTTGTTGCTAAAGAAGAATGTGCGTAACCGATTCCAAAAGCATCTTCGGGGTTAAAGCCGAGACCATTAGCAAATTGTAAACCGGTGCTGTAATAGTTATCTTTGTCAGTTGAATTCAGATTTTCAGCCGAACCGTAACGAGCAAAAAAAGTAACCCCGGCTTTTATTTTTTGATCCAAACTGATACCAAAGGCACTGGTGCCAGTTCCGGTATTATCTTCGCGATACCAAATTCGATAATTACCTTCACCAGTATTAAATGGATTTGCTTGATATCCGGCTTCTACTAACAAGAATAATGAATCCGACAGGTTGGTTGCGGTGCTACTGCTTTGTTGGTAACCGAGTTTAAAATTAAATGCTGTTTTAGGATCATATACCACGGCCATACCCGCGCCATTTTCGCTGAGTCCTAAAGCAGGATTGTTAACCAGCACATCACTCAAGAACTGGCTAGTTTCATCATTGGCTGCCGCATTAGAATCAAAATAATTGGTTAGGTCGACTCGTCCAACAACTAATGATAATTTTTGATCCCATAACTCGGTCATTAACCAGGATTCGCGCAAGCTAAGATCATTTTGTTTTACCAAGCGCGCGGCATAGCCATTAACCAGTGTTAGACCACTGACTTCATTGTCCGGTGGTGTGCCACTTAAGCCTACTATATCAGCGAAAAATACCGTGTATTTTGCTAGACCCGCAGTAAAATATAAATCGGTTGATGCTAGTTGATAAAAATTACGATCGGCATTTTTAACATCAACGCCATTCGTTTTCTGCACATTTTGAATAATAATGGCTGCGTCAACGCCCAATTTTACGTTGCGATTCTCAGCCTCATCTAATGCTTCTTCAATTTTTTCATTAATTGTTTGCCGACGAAATACCCGCTCACGTTGATACGTTACAATGCGCTTTGTGCCAGGTTTTTGAGTGTTATATTCTAAGCCGTTGTCGTCAATAAACACTTCGATCTGTTTGACCATGGTTTCAGGATCAGACAATACGGTTGTTGTTTCTAATTCAATAACACGTTGTTCAAGTTGATTGATACGATCGAGTAATTGTTCTTGATTGGTTGTGGCTGGAGCGGCGTGCACGCTAATTGGTGCTGTGAGTGACAGTAATACTAAGAGTCGTTTTGTTTGTTGGCGATGCAATGTTTTCCACGAATAATGCAAAGTCGTTCTCCTTAAATTAAATTAAACACTATCCGCAATCGTGTGGGTGCTCCATCAACGTTTAGATCTGTATAAGAAAAAATCAATTAAAACAGAACTAAATTTTTTGAAATTGTATTTCAAAAATTAATGACGTTATAAATCACAGTTGCGGCTTCATAGCTGAAAAAAGAGTGGAGAATTCGTAAAGAAAGGAGTCGATATTATGGCAGTCGTGCCGAAATCTAACCAGCATTGAATAGCCCCACGCTATTAACAGCAAACTATTTTTCAGGCCGGTATACGGACTTATGATGAGAATAAATTCACGAATTTATTCTGCTGTATCGCCTTCCCATGTAAATTACACAGTGGCAGGAATATTCCTGATACAGCTTGTCATCAATCACCGTTGCGTGGGCAGTACTGGGTTTGCGAATAACGCGCACCAATTTCCCGTTTAACAATGTATGCACCTAAAAAACTAAACCGCAGCTTAACAAATTGTTGTCACTAAAGCTAATATTGTTAGTTTACTGACCAGACAGTATTGCCCGCTAATTTATTTTCCAACAACTATTACAGCGATTTAAGAAAAGTGTTTGATTATCAATAGATTGAAAGCAGAATATACTTTCTAACGCACAATTAATTTAACAGTTTCAATTGAGTTTCTTGACTGCAATTTCATTTAATGTATGATTGCGAACCTAGTAAAATTAAAGCACACTTAACAATAACAATAATAATTATTATATTTGCTAGTCGCTAGTGATGCGCTAACACAATTCGATCGTGACGTTTATTAATCTGCAGCTTTATTTATCTTTGATATATCTTTGATTTATCGTAGGGACACAGCCGCATACGCAAGGTATAAGGACATGGCAATGCTCAATTCTAAAACGACTTTATTAGAAGTCGCGAAACCACAATTTTTAAAGTTTACCCAATTTTTAATGCTAACAGTAATGACCTACTCTACTGCAGTGAGTGCTAACAATCATGATTACACTCAGGATACTAAAACGGCATCTAAACAAAATGATGGCAATCTTGTTATTCATCATCAGCATGGTCAAGGCCAATGGATGTTAGGTTATAAATACGTAAACAGTTACATGGATGGACTAATCCGAGGTAATGCTGATAGCGAGGGTGATGAAAAAGTAACAAGCCAAGAAATTTCAAGAGCATTAATCGGCAGTGATCCACTTGTACCTGTTTCGAATTTTGATTATTTAATGTCACCAACTGACATGACATCGCAAACTCACATGTTGATGGCAATGTACGGTTATGATGATGAGATATCATTAATGTTTATGACTCATGTTGTACAAAAAAGTATGAGTATGGTTATGCACGTGGGCGATACCAATGGCATTACAAACACGGTGAATAGCAACATGCAGACTACGGGAATTGGAAATTCATTATTTACTGTAACGCTAAATTTTAACGAACACTGGTCAAACAGTTTTGGTTTTAGCCTACCAACTGGCAGCATCAATGAAAAAGTGATTATGAATGGTGTTACTGTTCAAGCTCCTTATGCGATGCAGTTGAGTTCAGGAACATTTGATTTTCTACAATCAGTTACCTATTCTGCGGTTTACGGCAATTTTGATTGGGGTGCACAAGAAAATTATACCTATCGTCATGGTGTTAATGAAAATGGTTATGTATTAGGAAATCGATTTGAAATTAGTGCCTGGGCTAGACAAATGTTTACAAACCAGCTTTCAATTTCTGCACGTTTTAATATGTTTAATCAAGGCTCAACTGAAGGGCGTGATGCTAAAATTTTAAATCCAAACTTGTCACCGATCTTTGATAGTGCAAATTCTGGAAGTCATCAGTCGAATTTATCATTAGGAATTAGTAAAAGTTTTAATGAGCGTCACAGTGTGGGTATTGAATATACTAAACCGATAATGCAAGAGGTAAACGGTATTCAATTGGAAGCACAATATAAAATTGCATTGTCGTGGTCTTATCAATTATAGAAATAATTGAAAGGTAAATTATATTACTGGTGTTAGAATTTAATCTAGCACCAGATTGACTGATCGCGTAAATGATTGAATTTATTTGATATGCCGTAGGATGCAACGAAATAGTGTTACGTGGTTCCACGCTATCTTGACTGTACTTATTTTTAATGTATGATTACGCACACAGTGATAAATAATTTCACATAAAAAATTAATAAAAATAAAATAATATTTGCCAGTTACACCGTATAACTAAATGCGTTATCACACTACAGAAGTGATAATTTTAATTTTTGTATCTCATAGTACTAATAACTTTTTGAGTTAGGTATTGAAGTGCACGCACTAGGGAAAGTACATGGCAACTATCAATTTAAAATCAAATCAATTTAATTTCTTATTCTTGTTTTTCAGTTTAATGTCATTTGAATCTGTACTTAAAGCTGCAGAAGTGGATCACAGCAAACACAAAATGGAAGGCGCACAAAAATCCTCAAGCAGTAACGAAGTGGGTATTGTTATCCATCACCAACATGAAACTGGAAAATGGATGTTCGGTTATAAATACATGAGCATGTACATGGATGGTCTAATTCAAGGTACGTCAGTAAGAGAAGGTGATGCAAAAGTAAGTTCAAAAGAAATTTCAAGAGCAATGATGGGCTCCCCACCAACTGCTATTGCCAATTTTGAATATTTAATGGCACCAGAAGACATGACCATGCAGATGCACATGTTGATGGGTATGTACGGTTATAGTGAAAAAATTTCGTTAATGGTGATGACTAACTATATTCAAAATGACATGAATATGGTGATGCACATGGGTAATGCGACCACGATTATGAACACCATGTACAGTCAAATGGCCACGTCCGGTATTGGTGATACATATCTTACTGCTATGATAAATTCCAGTGACGATTGGACAATTAGTTTTGGCATGAGTTTACCAACCGGTAGTATTGACGAAAAAGTATTTATGAATGGTAACAGTATTCAAGGCCCGTATAATATGCAGCTTGGTTCAGGAACGCTCGACTTTCAACAGTCGGTTACCTACTCTATGATTGATGGCAGTTGGGATTGGGGTGCACAAGAAAGTTTTACGTATCGTAATGGTGCTAATTCCAATGGTTATATTTTAGGGAATATTTTTGAAGTTAGTGCCTGGGTTAGAAAAACATATTCGAATCAGCTGTCAATCATTGCGCGTGCCAGTATTTTTGATCAAGGCGAAATAGAAGGCCGCGATGCTAAAATTTTAAATCCTAAAATGTCACCAACATTTGATGCAGTTAATTCCGGTAAACATCAGTCTGATATTGCATTGGGTATTACCAAAAGTTTTAACAATGGCAATAGTTTTGGTTTTGAATATTCTAAGCCAATAACACAAGTGGTTAACGGCATACAAATGGAAACGCAATACAAATACACTTTGTCGTGGTCGTATCAAATGTAATTGTTTCGACTTGAATTAATAAATAGTTGTTTGTGAATTTGAAATAATAAGAATATTAATTTGAGTGTTTTAACACTTGTATTTAGACATATTATAACTGCAGTAACTTGATATATAGAGTTATAAACTGCATTTGTTCAAAAGTGTGCAATTAAATAATTATAATGAGACGTGTTTCCCAAAATAGCTTAAGCGTGTTTTGCTTTATTGATTACTTTATGTATTGCTGTATATTGTACAAAAAATAACGATAAAAGTTCCCTCGTAAGAAGTAAAATTTAATTCTATTTTAGAAAATATTTTTTGCCAGTCAACGGAATGCATCATCACAATTGAATAATCGCATTGTGATATATTTAAATAGTCTGCATTACAGAGTGCACGGTAATGTTGAACACTTAAAAATTAAGGACAAATAAATGGCAAACCTTAAATCAGAAAAAAATTTACTCTCCCATGTTTTCTTAATGTTCGGTTTGATAGCGTATTCTTCAACTGTGTCTGCGATAGAAATGGATCACAGCAAAATGGACATGGGTGGCGATAAAAAAGAAAATACTGGCAAAGAACAATCCTCAAATAGACATAAATCAAAATGGCCTGCAAGTACCAGTAAGGGTGTTGATGCTTGGTCAGATGAAGAATTTGCTGGTGAATCTTTAGCAAACGAACTCAATACAGAAATTGGTGTTGTGATTCATCACCAACACAAATCCGGTAATTGGATGGTGAGTTATAAATACATGAATATGTATATGGATGGGCTCATTAGAGGCTCAGCAGAACGTGAGGGAAATGAAAAAGTTTCATCAGAAGAGATTTCGCGTGCTGACATGGCTACACCGGGGGTTCCGGTGGCTAACTTTGACTATGTTATGGCACCATTAAATATGAACATGAAAATGCACATGCTCATGGCCATGTACGGTTATAGTAATAATACTTCACTTATGTTTATGACCAATTATTTGCAAAATGACATGAACATGATAATGCACATGGGCAATACCAATATGATAATGAATTCAAGAGAAAGCCAAATGGCAACTTCCGGTATTAGTGATACGGTAGTAACCATGATGGTTAAAGCTAGTGATGCGTGGATTATTAGTTTTGGCTTGAGTCTTCCGACGGGCAGTATTGACGAGCAAGTTGTAATGGCGGGTAATACTATTCAAGCACCGTATAAAATGCAGCTCGGTTCTGGTACCTTGGATTTTCAACAATCGGTAACCTATAAAGGTGGTGACAGTAGTTTTAACTGGGGTATGCAAGAAAGTTTCACGTACCGTAGTGGCGCGAACACCAATGGGTATGTTTTGGGGAATCGGTTTGAAATTAATGCTTGGGTTCGAAAAACATTTTCAAATCAGTTTTCAGTGTCAACTCGTTTAAAATTGTTTGATCAAGGTGCTATTGAAGGGCGTGATTCTAAAATTATGAACCCTAGTATGTCACCCACGTTCGATGCCACGAACTCGGGACGACATCAATCTGATATATCCATTGGTTTTAGTAAGCGCTTTAATTCGGGTCATCGTCTTGGGTTTGAATATTCCAAGCCAATTGCACAAGTAGTTCAAGGTGTTCAAATGGAAACGAAGTATGCGTATACTCTTTCATGGTCTTACATGATGATGTAAGTTTGTTACATTTTTTATCAAACACAACAGCAGTATTTGCTGTTGTGTGATGATAAGTATTAACTTGCAGCTAAATCAGCTTCAGTCTTCATGCCCATTTTTTTCATGATAATACCGGGGATACAAAACCCAGTAAATTGACTTTGAAACAGATTAAAACCAACAAATAATGTGCCCCATGCCCAAAGTGGACTGTGATACATTGCTAAAAATGTTGTTAGCATTACCATAATTCCTGCAAATGCAAAAAGTGTTTTTTCTATAGACATAATATTTCCTCGCGATAAAGATTTGTCGTTAATTTCTATTAATGCCTCTAAGAGCATTTAATAATTGCTATTATACCGCTTTCAGAAATGATGTATGTCTCATAGGGTACATAAAATCGATAGTTTGTTAGTTTTACGAGTTAATTTGAATAATATTTAACAATATCCAGTTATATCAAGATGTTAAATTAAGTTTTAGTATCATTCGATTAAGGGTTTTTGAAAAATGAATTGTTTGAGAGCATTTTTTAGCGCTATATTTCATGCAATCTTGCAACAGCCGAGATGATATATCGAATTTTCGATTGATTCGATATTATCGAATAGTGCTAAATTTAGCATTAGCTTGGCTTAAATCGGTCCGTTAGTATGTCTATAAACACACGTGTTTTCAATGGCAGATATTCTTTTGAGGGGTAAATCAGCCAAACGGAACTGTCGTAGTTAGTGGTAGTCACCTGATAGTCCGGAAATAGCCTAACTAGCTTACCCTGCTCAATGTCGTTGTTAACCAACCAGTCTGGCAATAACGATAGCCCCATGCTTAATAATGTACATTGTCTTATCGCATTAGAATTACTGATTAATACAGTTTTGCTGGTTGTTGCTTCAATAATATTCTGTTGCGTGTCTTTAAATAACCAGTTTAAATTATAACCTGCTATCGGAAACAACAAGCATTTATGATCCGCTATTTGATCGGGGGTTATGGGTGTTCCATGTTGTTCAAGATAACGTGGACTGGCGCAAATAGAGAACACCATTTTGGTTAGACGTTTAGCAATATAGCTCGAATCTTCGAGTGTGCCTAATCGAATGGCAACATCAATACGCTCATCGATCAAATCAAGATAATTATCTGTTAAATTTAAATCTATCGCTAGTTCAGGGTATTTAGCGGCAAGTTCTGGTAATAACGGTACGATATGATTACTACCAAATACGGTCGCTGCAGTAATTCGCAATGTCCCCGTTGGTATCTCAGTTAGATCGGCTGCAACTTGTTGCGCTGAATTTAAATCATCAATAATGGTTTTAACCCGTGCAAAATACGCCAAGCCAGCTTCAGTCGGCTCGAGTTTGCGTGTCGAGCGTTGAAACAGCCGAATACCCAGCTCTTTTTCGAGAGCAGTAATCGAGCGAGACACCGATGAAGGGGCAATATCGTGGGTTCGGGCGATATCAGTGAAATTACGGCGTTGCATAACTTCTACAAATAATTTTAAAGTATTAATGTCCATTATTGCATAATACGCAAGTATGATTTGTTTTAACACCTATTTATTGCGAAGAATAGATTGAATAAGCTGTATTGGTTGTTAAATTAAACGTAATCAATGGAGATTAAACATGACAAATACAGTGCCCAATTATAAAAATGACGTAAGTGAATTAATAACGCAATTGACCGACATGATTCCAGCGGACAAGTTCGAGATATTCAACCGCGATGCAACACAATTGGCAGTGGATTATCAAAGTCCGTTAAAAGTATCTATCGGTGATACTGCACCACAGTTTTCATTACCCAATGCCAAAGGCGAGACTGTGGATCTGACTGCACTGTTACAACAAGGTCCAGTCGTGCTCACTTTTTATCGAGGCGTTTGGTGTCCTTATTGCAACTTACAACTCAAAAATTATCAACAAATTTTGCCGCAATTAAAATCCGTTGGTGCGAACTTGATCGCAGTATCCCCAATGACACCCGACAATTCATTGAGCATGCAGCAAACAAACGAGTTGGAGTATGAAGTACTAAGTGATATCGGTAATGACGTTGCACGCCAATTTACCACGGTATTTAAAAGTAATGCTGCACCAATTCAAGCAATGTCAGAGATGGGTTACGACTTCTCTAGTTTCTATGACGATGACTCAAACGAAATTCCAGTACCCGCAACTTTTGTTATTGCACAAGACGGCAGTATAGTGTTCGCTGATTCCGCTGGTGGTGATTATCGTGGTCGCACCGAAGCACAAGTAATTTTGGATGTGCTTCGGGTTAAAAATTAGTCTTTTATAATTTGTATTGATACAGATTAATCTGAGATTTGGTTTAATTTAATGAGAGTTACCAATTTTGAAAAAGTATTTAAACTTTAATAAAAAGGTAACTCTCAAGGCGATTTACATGATAATACGCAACTAAACAATGTTAAAAGTAACCACAGTAATATATTCGTGACGAAGCAGACAAACGGGTGACAGCACCAAAGTTGTATCCTGTAAATGTTGTTGTTTTGCGAGCGTTATCAGTTACGATTATTTTGAAATAACCATAACCGTATCTATTGTCACCATTCTTTGGTAAAGGTGCAGTCCAAATTACTGGCGAGCCATTGCCCGTTGACGATCCATTGTTATTTAAATCGTGAGGAGTTGGGTTTAATGTTAGATGGTATAAATAAACGTCACCGACATTGCTGGTAGCTGTTAAAGCCGTACTGTATGTTCCATTAAATTCAGCGTTAGCTGCACCGTAATCTACAAACCAGCTTACAGCAACGCTCGCAATTCCGAGTTTATTTGAATCTGTAATTTCAATGGGTAAATTATTGCAAATGCCACCACCCTTCACGCCACCTGATAATAGTTCTGTCTTAAGAGTTAGTTGTGCCACGGATGGAAAACCATTTGCAATGACAATTGCAATTGGTGTGCTAGAGGTAGTTTTACCAACTCGATTTGTTACTCTAACACTTAGTGTGTGTTTGCCATTAGGCAGAAGCTGGGTGTTAACTGTTTGAATATAATCGGGTGCTTTTCCTACTTGGCCAAATACCTGAACATCATCTATTAAATAAACAACCGATACGTCACCATAAATATCCGAAACTGTTACAGAAAAGTTAGTATTCCCCGTTAGTGTTGTATCCGCGGAAGGTAATAATTTTATTATTGAAGGTGTTGAAAATACAACATTAAAATTATTTTCTATGCTTGTAATTTTCCCTAAAACATTAGTCGCTACCACTTTAAATTTATGTGCGCCTTCGGTGATTTTTAATATATCAATTAGATAGGATGGATTTGCCATGTCTGTTGGTGCTGGTAATAATACACCATCAAGAAACATATCTACTTTTTTCAGACCATAGGTGTCTGTTACAGTTGCTTTTGCAGTGTATGTATTTGTAATTGTTGAACCATCTGTCGGAACTAATCCTGCTATGGTCGATGCATCCAAGACAACATTAAATGCTCTGGGTTCTTCGGTGGTATTGCCCATTAAATTTGTCGCCATAATTTTAAGAGAGTGCGCACCTGCACTGACTGATGTGATATCAATGGTATATTGCGGGTTTGCATTATCATTTGCGGTTGCAACAAGTTGACCATCGATAAAAAACTCAACTTTTACAATGCCGAAATCATCGGTGACTGATGCGCTAACCTTATAGTTTGTACTAATATTTATACCATCGGTTGGAATGACATTAATAATCGAGGCTTTTTTTGCGGTAATATCAGGGGCAGCAGAGTTACTAAATATTGAGCTCGATACATTGTTAATAATCGATGCGAAAGGTTTTAAGTCGTCAAATGTGAGTCCAACTTTATTGTTGCTTTGTAATACAAACTGTAATAAGTGTGTCGCTAAAATATCGCGATAAGTATTTGTAGTGAAATTCATTAGGCCAAGGCTTAATTGCGTAATATCGTTTTTACCATCCAATACACCGTCTTGGATGTCTTCATATGCTCGTTGAATAAATGCGATTGAAGGCCATACAGTGTGTGCACCTATATTGGCATCAGTATGAATTTTAAGTGTTAATTTTGAAATAGCAGCCGACACATAACCGTATTTATGACCATTACTCATTTTTAAAGACGTCGTAACATTTCCGATATCGGTTACATCCAATGGTTTTGTTACGGCTGTATCAAATCCTACCCAATTTACCATGACACGGTTAGCTTGGGTGATGGCATTTGATACCGAAAAAGTATTTGATTTTATATAATATTCCGATAAGCCGTGGGCCAGTGTTGAAAAGAATGTGGCGTTAATGGTGATTGTTTGTCCGGAAGTATAATAAGTAACTGCTGATAGTTTATTCCCTAAAGATGAGTCTAATTGGATTTTTTTGCCACTTGCTTCTTCAATATAAAAACCATTCTCAAGAATGACTAAAATTTCTATACTAGGTGATATAATATCCAGTGTAAAATGTCCACTGTTATCGGTTTTTGTTGTTCCTAATAAATCACCAACAGTACCCGTTGACCAGTTATAAACACTGACATCCGCATTAATTAAAAGTCCATCAAAACCAATACCGTTGACAGTGCCAGTCGGTTCAATAGTTGGTTTAGCAGGTAGGCTATCAGTGTTGCCCCCACCGCATGAAATTAAAATTAAAACAACTGAAAACAAAAAGAAAAGTTTTTTAACGTTACTCGTGATACATCCTTGCATTAGAGGCTCCTGATTAGAAATTTTGAATAAAACAAGTGTAAATTAAATCCTGCTATTATTAAATACTATCTTGTTAAAACGTTAAATAAAGTGATTAATGTTAAGACGTTCTTGACGATCGTATTCTCTTTTCATTATTTTTTAAATTGAAATTGATAGGTTGGAATAGATAAAGCCGCATATCAAACATTAGTACACTGTACAGCGTTAGTAACGCAATAGTTTCGTAGGTTTAAATTTCATCATTAAATATTTTTAAAATATCCAACACAAAAATTCTTAAAGGTTTTAATCAATTCGGAATTGTAACGATTAGCCGTGTAAACAATGGACAATTTTAATTTTTCTGTTTTCGTCAAATTAAATAAATTAAGACGCCAATCAGGCATTACTGGTATTAATTTCCCTTGTTT
>VAOX01040146.1_pt1 | contig 22038 bp, 23 predicted proteins | sample 3393891 | NCBI WGS metagenome assembly VAOX01 (sample SAMN08290429, study PRJNA428436) | hydrothermal vent metagenome | isolation source: Deep-sea hydrothermal vent chimney | place: Indian Ocean: Southwest Indian Ridge | depth 2822 m m | reverse complement strand
CTCAAACTTCTGCAGTACCTTCCCATTCACTGGATTAATTGATTCTAGTGCCATATAAATTCTCCGCTAAAGTCAAATTATTGAAACATTCGTGCTTTACTATAGTGCCGATACAACCGTGTCGAAATATGAGTATTTTGCTTACTAAAGAGCCTTAATCGCAAAATACAAGAGAAAACCTGACTATAAAATAACCGCATATAAAAATATGTGCTATACCTAATTGATAGACTTAATTAATTAAACATTCTTCAGCCGGTGAAAATTGCTCTCCTGAAGCGAGTTATACTCAGGTCACAAATAGTGTGGAATTTCAAATGAGCATATCACTACAACCAACAAAACGCGACAGCGATTATGCAAGCAACCCCTTTCAACTCAAGCCGTAGGTCACCATGAACTTTTCAACGACTGGTCAACCGATTTGCATTTTAGGGGGTACTGGATTTGTCGGTCGTCACCTGATTTCCAAACTGGCTCAATACTCATACTCTATTACTGTACTGAGCAGACATCCTGAGCGCCACCGAGATTTGGGGGTCATCCCTCGACTCAAATTAGTATCAGCAGATTGTTATAATCTAAAAACCTTGCGCCATTATTTTTCTCAATCGGGGACCGTCATTAATTTAGTCGGCATCATGAACGAGAAAGGTGATACTGGAAAAGGCTTTCATAAAGCACATGTAGAGCTTGCCGAAACGATCGTTCAAGCTTGCGATGATTGTGATATTTCACACTTAGTACACCTCAGTGCACTCAACGCAGATGTCGCGCACGGACCTAGCTACTTCTTACAATCAAAGGGCGAGGGCGAAGAAATTATTAATACCGCCTCAAGCGACAAATGTGCAGTGACCACCTTTCAACCCTCCGCTATTTTCGGACCCGGCGATAGTTTTTTTAATATGCTTGCACAGCTCTTAAAATCGACCCCGGGAATCGTACCCCTCGCGTGCCCTAAAAGTAAAATAGCCCCCGTTTATGTAGGCGATGTTGTAGATGCCATAGACCAATGTTTACGCAATCGCGAATATCAAAACCACCGCTGGGCCTTATGCGGTCCAAGCGAATACAGCTTAAAAGAGCTTGTGCAATTTACAGCTCGTGCTTGCGGACAACGAAAATTAGTCATGGGTCTTGGTAAGTTTTTTTCCAAGATGCAAGCCAGATTACTGGAAATACTTCCAGGGCATCTTATGTCACGTGACAATTACCGCTCATTACAAGTCGATAGTATTTGCAAAGACAATGGCCTGATCACTTTAGGCATAGAACCTCACTCGATCGAATCCATGGTCGGCCGCTCGTTGAATTCAATCAGCTATAAAACTCGCTACAATGACTATCGTCGAGATTATATGCTGTAGAGCTTGCGCTAAGCTGCACACACTCAACCTTTAATATCGCGACAAGGGCAGGACTATATTGATCTAACTCACTTATAAACCAGTAAGACAAAAAATTTATCAAGTCGGTTGGCCATCTATACTAAAACTGTGCGGTTTATAGACCAGTACACTCTAATTGCATTTACTATTTCTTGCGTAAAAGTTTCAACAAAGTAAAATGCCGCTGCGCAATCGGCATTGCACCGATTCTTTCCACCTCGCGATAAAATTGCGGAAGATTATTTTCAACATTTTTTAGTAGCTGCTGAAATGCAGGCACAAATTTATAATAGGTTGACAATGACGCGAGTTTGGCATTATTTAAAGAGTGCGACATCCAGTGATCATATCCCTTAAAGCCCCCCCACTTTTTTTTCAAGCGACTATAATCGATTCGCAAATTTTCGATAATTTTTCTTTTCTGCACTCTTTTATCCGACGCCTTAAACTTGGTCTGATAAAGCTTACTCAACGTTCTTTTGTATTTCAAAACCATTTCAATAAATTGCGCTTCACGCACTTTATTTAATCTCGAAAGTTTTACAAGTTCCGGCTTGTTACGCTCTTTCATCCAACGTGTGATTCCTTCCATTTCAACCACTGTCGCAAAAGACTCATTAAAAACCGTATCCCCTTTCACATAAACGACCTGGTGCGTTAATTCATGAAAGATCAATCCCGACAAAACATCCTCAGTCCAGTTAATAAAGCTACTCAAAACAGGATCTGCAAACCAGCCCAAGGTAGAATAAGCCGATACCGCACCGACATAAACATCATAACCCTTCGCCCTCAATCGACCAGCCTCTTTCAATGCAGCTGTTTTCGCAAAGTATCCTTTATAGCTCAAACATCCGGCGATAGGAAAGCAAAATCGTTTCGGTGACAAGGAAAATTCGGGAGCAGCCACCACATTCCATAACACATGCGCACGCCCGATATTGGTATAACTTTTAAAACTATAATTATCCGGTAGCGCCAAAGAACGAGTCGCGAATGAACGGATTTGCAATACACGTCTAAGCCAACGTTGCGCTTCTGGCGACAATTCGTCCTCACCCGTAGCGACTAATTTTTGTTCGATATCCTGGCGACCAAACCAGATCGACATATGCCCTCTTACCGACTGAGAATAGTAGCCTACTGTCGCACAAGACTGTAGCAGCATCGCAGTCACAAGCAGTGACATAAAAATGAATGATTTTTTGAGCTTGCCTCTAAAGGCGCGTGATAAGTTGAGAGAAATTAGTTTCATCTAAACGGTGTTTCCATGGTTTGAGTCTCGGCTGCTAAATGTCGAAATTTATGTTTTGTATTTTTAACTTACAGTATTCTAGTGTAACAGCTTGTATACAAGTGTGACAAAATAGACGCTGAAATTTATCTCGGTACGCGTTATTATTTCACCATGAAAATTTATCTCGTCGGCGGCGCGGTCCGTGACAAATTATTGGGCTTAACGATTAAAGATCGTGACTGGGTCGTCACTGGTGCGACCTCTCAAATAATGCTGGAAAAGGGTTTTTTGCAAGTAGGCAAAGACTTCCCGGTATTTTTACATCCCGTCACTAAAGAAGAGTATGCACTCGCCCGTACGGAGCGGAAAACGCATAAGGGCTACCATGGATTCGAGTGCACGGCCGATCCTGAGGTATCACTAGAAAAAGACCTACAACGACGTGATTTAACGATCAACGCGATGGCAGAAGATTCTAATGGGAATTTAATTGATCCTTATCATGGACAAGACGATCTTGCACAAGGCGTTTTACGCCACGTGTCCCCCGCCTTTTCTGAGGACCCCGTTAGGATTTTACGAATCGCTCGTTTTGCAGCACGCTTTAGTCAGCAGAACTTTCATGTCGCACATTCCACCAACAAACTAATGAGATCTATGGTGGCAGAGGGTGAAGTCAATAGCTTAGTCGCTGAAAGATGCTGGGCTGAAACACAAAAAGCCTTAAACGAAACGGACCCATTACGTTATTTTCAGGTACTCCGCGGCTGTGGCGCACTTGCGATTATTTTTCCTGAATTTGACGGGCTTTATACCAAGCCTACAAATACCACAAGCCACACTACTGATTATCCTCAACCAAAAATATTTTCTGTATTCGCACGAGCCCAAAAAGTCGACGATCCTCACTATCAGGTGCCTATCACAAGGTTTGCAATCTTAATGATGGGCGTCTATTTTAAGCACTCTACACTAGACGTGATCACTGATTTTTGTAAACGCTTGCGTGTCCCAAATGACTATCAAGAGCTGGCCACCACTACCGCAAAAATGTATCTGACGTTATCGCCCTTAACAATACTTGATGCACCTGGCGCGTTTGGGCTAATTGAAAAATGTGATGGTTTACGTAAACCTGAACGCTTCAATAGCGCATTAATAATATGTAGAATATTCACTGAACTACAACACACTATCTCGGTAATGGAAAAATTACCAACGTTATTGGCACAGTGCCTCAAAATAACTGCCAGCAGTATTGATATTGAAGGTTTACAAGGTAAAGAGATAGGCATTGCTATACGACAAGCTCGGCTGGAGTTAGTAAAAAATAAATTGAAATAGTGACCTGCGTCTGTCGCTTTGACTCACTGGGATATTTCCAGGTTGGCGCCAAACCAAATACTATAGACAGTTTACTTTTCGATTAAATGCTTGACGTAATCGAGTCGATTATACCCGGCATCCAGTTGACTCAGTAACTGCGCATAAGGTAAAGCCATTTTTAATAAGGGATGCGTCTCAGCCTGTTGAGTATTTTGCTTTGAATCTATATCGTTATCCGAGCTTTGCGTAGAATCAGCCTGGACATTTTCAATTTCCACCTGTTGCAAACAAGCCTCAACCATTGCCTCTAACACTTTACGATTGTCATGCTGTAACCCTGCCGCAAGCATAAATAAACGGCGAGCCTCATCAAATCGTCCATCGGCGTAATAACATTCGTCGGCAAACTGAAAAAGTGATTCTGAAACATTTCTAGCTTCTTTTGCATAGACCGGCAAATTAAAAAAAGCACTTATTTGCATAAGCGCCGCCGCTGCGGCTAAAAATTCTTTTTTGTCAAACAACAATTCCTGAAATTGCTCTCTGACTTCCTGTACCCTATTTTCGTCTGTAATTAACGAGAACTTCAGTCCTTGCTCGGCAAATAGAATACTTGCGCAGTCCAATGCATTACCAATAATGGCCTTGCGCGCATCAGACAAAATAAAGTGATCAGTCAATGATTCATTCATGTCGGGCCTAATCCAGATTAAGAAAAATTGGTGACATTAAGATTTTCGTGGAAATAGACGCTGTTCAATACGGCTCAGCCAATACTGAAAACTCGTTCGCCCGAGCAAATAAGCTGTTAGTGCTCCAAGCGAATTAGCCAATGCATCAGCCCACTCAAATACTCGAACCCCTCCCATTCCCTGCAATACTTCCAGGCCTACTCCCATCACCACAAAAAAACCGATTAACACTAATCGTTGAACCGTTAAATGAAACAGCTGTACGTACCAAGCCATTAGAATAAAATAGGCCGTAAAATGACCCAACTTATCCGCAAATCGAAATGACGGTAAGTCTATTGGGGGCTTATGCATCAATGATACTGTAATAATAAAAGATATCAGCAGCACACCAATGACTTGCCATAACGTTCGAAATCTAAAGTTCATCTAGGCAACCTCTGCTGCAGGAAGAAAGAAACCGGTATATATCAAATAGCCTAAAACAATGGCCAGGAAAATTCTGTAAACAACGAATGGCATCATTCCCATACGTTCAATTAATTTAAGAAATAAATAAATACAAAGATAGGCAGTCGCTGCCGACACCGCCGCGCCAACACCTATAATTGTCCAGTCCACTTGTTCGTTAGACTTCATAAATTTTATGACTAAAACACCGGCGGCAAGTAAAATTGTTGGAATTGATAATAGAAATGAAAACCTTGCTGCCGCACTTCGTCGCAAGCCTAAGAACAATGCCATCGTGATGGTAATTCCTGAACGTGAGGTGCCTGGAATAATCGCTACTGCTTGCGCCAGGCCGACAAGCAAAACATCTTTCCAACCCACTGTTTGCAGCTCACGATCTCGTTTTCCTATTTTATCCGCCACTAACAACACCAGACCAAAAACCAAAGTCGTAATCGCGATTGCCTCAGGACCTCGCAAATTATTTTTGAATAAAAACCCCAGGCCCGTTAAAACTCCCATGACTACAATTGCCAGCAATAAATAAAGTACGACTTCGAATTTTCGTTTTATGACAAAATACAACAAGCTTAATAGTGTGATAGCAAGAACCAGCCCCATCCAGATCAAGGCCAACTGAAATTTTTCATCATAAACAAGAAACAATAACAGGCCAAAAATTCCAGCAGGAACCGTTCCCCAGATCACCGACCAGGCCAGAGAACTCTCACCTACTTTTTGACGACTGGCAATTGAACGCAGCCAATCGACTGACATGGTAGAAAGTTGCTGGCGAAAATACCAGACGACGGCCGCTAAACTGCCAAAGTGAACGGCGATGTCAAACGACAGGTTTTGTACTTGGTTCCCCAGCAGTTTGGGAACCAATACCAAATGCCCGGAACTTGAAATAGGGAGGAACTCGGTAAAACCCTGAACCAGGGCTAGATAAATCGCCTGAATAATATCTGGATCGTTAGTCATATAATCTTTCGTATCCTTTACGTCGAATGCTTATTGTTTTTTTTGAAAGTACTAAATAAAATGCACTATTAAATATGACGCTGCAAACTACATTATAGTTATATGTAAGTATAATATAGCACTATCGATTGTAACCGTATTCAATATTATAATCTATGCAAGAAGTCAGCTAGAGAAAACCCCTTTAATTCTTGATCATAATCTTGACACAAAGCCATAACCTTGAACCGGTCGCCCATCTCTGAAGGCAAGGTCAGCCACTTTACTTGCTGGACCTTTTTCCTATAGTTTTTGTCGGGCTCTGCCCCTTGCTCAAGCTGCACTAAAGTATCAAGACCACAGGCGAGTAAAAACTGCGCCTGATTGGTAAAACCAGCCACCTTTAAACCATAGTTATCTGCCGCCTCTGCCACTGCAGTAAAGTCTACATAGGCGGTAATGTCTTGTAAGCCTGTCAACAGCAAGGGGTCTTCATGAGCACGTTGACGATAGTGACACATTAACGTTCCACACGAACGCTGCTCATGATAGTACTCGGCACGAGGATAACCATAATCAATTAACAAGGCCACTCCCTGCGTTAATACACTGGACAATGATTTTAACCACGGCTCAATCCATAAGTTAATTTCTGAGCTATACCCTTCCGCTAACGAGTACCCGAGAGACTGCTCAATATTCTCAATCGCAATTTTTAACTCAAATTCCGCAACGATGGGTTTCGACTTAAGTTGACCATTATCAACAATCACCCCCAGTGAGTTCACTTGCTTATCCGCTGCGATTTGAAATCGTTCTACAGGCATGGCATCTAATACTTCGTTGGCCAGCACTACACCTTTTATCTCTTCAGGCAACTCATCCAACCATTGTATTCGATCGTGTAAATGTGGCAGCGCGAGACTAATATTAGCTTGCTGTAATTGACGCAAATAAGGACTCACCTCAATTAGATAGTAAACATCAGGCAACTTATTTTTTTGTTCTAGCGCTTTGAGTATAGAAATACATAAAGCGCCACTGCCGGGTCCAAACTCAAGAATCGCCAGATCGTTGACTCCTTGATTATTGAGCTCAACGAAGATTTCCTCGACCTGATTGGCAATACAAGCACCAAATAAAGGCGATAACTCTGGCGCCGTCACAAAATCACCATCTTTACCAAACTTGGTTAAACCGGCAGAATAATACCCCAGGCCAGGCTCATATAAAGCGTGAAACATATAGTCCGAAAAACTAATAGCGTTGTTTTCTGAAGAGGCGATCTTTTCATTTACCTTATTCACCAATGCAGAATGTAATTGCCACGCACCTAGCTCTGGCTCAGGAATTTCTCCCAAACCACTGTCCGCCATTAATTTTTTAAAATTATTCCATTGCTGTTCAATACTCAATTTAAACTCTTCTATTTAATACAAAACTGTTACAATTTAAACAACGATACCCGACACACAAAACGTAAAGGATTTTTATGTCTGCTACCACCAACCTTAATGAAAAAGTTATTCTCATTACAGGAGCTGCCAGACGCGTGGGCGCTACCATTGCGCGTACCTTGCACGCCAACGGAGCAAACATTCTACTACACTTTCGCAATAGCAAGAATAACGCAGAGTTAATAAAATCCGAGCTTGAAGCTACCCGAAGTAATTCTGTCCATTTAATTCAAGGGGATTTTGATCAAACTGGAACCTACGAGAAAATCGCAAGCCAGTGCTCACATTGGGGACGAATCGATGGTTTAGTCAACAACGCCTCTACTTTTTTTCCGACACCCATCGGCGCCATAACCGAAGAACATTGGGATCAGCTCATCAACCCTAATATGAAAATACCTCTATTTTTAAGCCAAGCTCTGGCGCCTGAATTACAAAAAACTCAAGGCAGCATTGTCAATATTGTTGACATTCATGCTGAACGGCCACTCAAAAACCACTCTGTTTATTGTGCAGCTAAAGCGGGACTTGCGATGTTAACCAAATCGCTTGCCTGTGACCTCGGGCCTGAAATAAGAGTTAATGGCATTGCGCCTGGCGCGATACTTTGGCCAGAAAATGAAACTCAAGAAAACACCCTGGACGATGCCGCGAAACAAACCATTATGTCCCGCACCTTTCTTAAACGACAAGGATCGCCTGAAGACATAGCGGATGCTGTACTCTACTTCATAAAGGACGCCCAGTACGTCACGGGGCAAATACTGGCCGTCGATGGTGGGCGTTCTCAAAACAGTTAGTAAATACTATATACCATCAGAAGCAAAAACCGTTCGTTTTGCCTTGTGAGGCTCAGGCTTGGCAACCCATTTAGGCCAGTAACGCGAGTATTTAGAGTGAATGTTTTGCTTGTTCCTCTCAAACCACTGCCGGGCTTCTGGTTTATTGACAACAATCGGATGTTTGTTTCCACTTTGGATATGCCTGGCATGAAGGCTATGCTTGCTATTGCCGCCTTTACGAACAGGATGCAATGAAAAACGAGCCTTCCAAATACCGTAACGTGGAGTAATGATACTTCTGTAAGTTTTACCCCCTACCATCTCAGCCGCCATGAAGTCGGCATTTTCTGCGACAACCATAAACATATATTTACCTGGAGGCACATCATAAACGAGACGAGTTTTAGCTGATACAATTCCGATAAATTTAATGTCACCGCCAGTGACATCATAAACTGACGATTGAATTGCCGCGCCAAACATTGTCGTTCTCATAAAGATCATTCGAGAATGACTACCACCCGGATTTAGCAATGTTTGATTGTCAGCTTGCCTAGTCATAGTTGACTGACAAGCAACCAAACTTAAGCTCAAAACAAATAGTCCGATTAACTTTATTTTCATTATTTCCCTCTTTTTATATTTGCAAATAGGCACTTGCATTAAATAGTCTACATTACTGATCAACATTTTGTAAACTTTGCAACCAAGTTAAGCGTTGCTTTACCTTTTTTAAAACTTACAGACTTACAGGGGTCGGACCTACCTAAGCTATTGTTTCTTGTATAAGCAACTAACTGTAACGCGACAAACATTTGTGTGTTAATAGTATTGAGATATTGCTTAACCGCGTACGAAAGTACAACGGGTAAAATCAAGCGATTTATTAATCACTTACGTAGGTCCGACCCCTGTAAGTATTTGATGTGTGAGAGGAGTTTGCAGAGTAATACCCGTTTCTAACGAGACTTCATAAGCGGCCTTTTGAACCGCGTACTGTACATCAGTCAGGCGATACACGTTACTGACATAATATAACAAGTGCCAAGTAACCGCGTGGTCACCATTGTTAAACACTTTAAATTTGGCTTCTTTTTCGACATTAATGGATTTGCAGTCGTCACACGCTTTTTGCCAGATAGACAAAAGCATAGCCTCGACCTCCTCCACAGTATGTCCGTAAGAAATTTTAAACTCAGAGTACTGAATAAGGCCATTGGAAGTAGCCTTAGTCATCACCTCCACTTTAGCATTACGCAACCGAGTATTAGGCAAAACAATTTGATTGCGCTGCACAAGATCTTTTAAAACTGTTTGCGTTAACGTAATCTGCATAACCACCGCTAAAATGTCGAGTTCTTTTATGCGAATCAAACTTCCTGGTTCAATATTGCCGTTATACAACAGCATCAATCCATTAATATTATCCGGCACCCAAACATCTTTCGTGGCAAACAGTACTAACAATAAACCACCCAATACTGATGTCGCTTTAAGCCAATCTGTCATATTCCATATATTAAGAATAATCAAAAATACCATAATAATCGCAGCGATAAACACCAACAAACCAAAGCCTTCGGATTGGTAAGTTTGGGTACGATATTCAGTGCCTTCTATTTCACGTGAACGGCCATAGCGCCTGACCAGCATAATCTGAATAAAATGCACCAGCAGAAAGGAGACCAGCAAAGTAATGCCTGTACCAGACAACTTTTTAAGAATACTTAAATCAACAAACTTGATATAGGGTGAAAGAAGCACCACCAGAAAAAATGATGCGAATAAAAACAAGTTAATAAAACGAAGTGACCATAAACGCTTGGCTACATCACTATTGGAGCGTGAAGGTAAAAATTCAACAATGACACGTGAGAAAACAAAAATCAAAATGTTAAGACTAAAGACGAAATAGTCTAGAGGATCAATGCGCGTAAATATATCAGTCCATACACTCATAAGTTTATATCGAGAATACTTTTAAATTACAAACTGCCTGACATGTACCGCCCCATCCCTACAACATCCCATTGGCGATGACGTATCAGTACGAACGTTCGCTTATCAATGCCTTCACGATGCTTGATTGAACTACTCGTCGCTTTGTAACTATATTCAACGTGCGCTTCAACGCGCGTTTGACTAATATGTTTAAGACGAATATTTCTGATTTTCTGCATACTATAAATGCCAGCCCAGGAGCCATGACTATTATAATAATTTTGAATGATAGCGCGCGCTTGACTAGAGTTTAAAGGGGCAACTGATTTTTTTTCTGCAAAAATTAATGAAGATACAAACGATAACGCTATCATCGTGGTAATTTTATAGATCAATCTGTTAGTACCCATATGCACGCTCCTTAAACCAAAGCACCACCTGATGCTTGTTGCAATCTATTTGAAACCCTTACTCAAAATACAACTATGCTGTTAGAGACCTATACATCAGCGATATCACTCGTTAACGCAATTGGCATCTTAATAATCAGTGTTACTTTTTAATATTGTAGAGCTGCAATCTTACCGCCCTTAAATAAAGGTTTCTTATTTTCATATTGTTATTTAATATTATTATTTCTGTTCGATTACAGCTTAACACATCAGTATCTGGGGGGAAACTCCTCAACAGGGATCATTTTATTGTTACTACCAAGCGATTTCCACATTTGAGCATAAGTTTTTCCTAATTCGGGATGCACTCCCTCTGGATAAATTTCGGCCAAAGGTTTTAATACAAAAGCGTAGCGAGTAATTTCATTGCGAGGAATCTGCAAGTGGCCCGTATTAATAACTTGCTGATCATACAACAGCAAATCAATATCCAAGGTTCGCGAAGAAAATCGCTCTGTAGATCGTTGACGCCCCTGCTCTACTTCAATGGCTCGAAAAGCATTCGCCACTCGTTCCGGCGAGTCTTCGGTATCAAGCCCCACCACTAAATTATAAAATGCATTACCATCAAACCCAACAGCAGAGTTTTCCCAAGTGGTCGACAATATTAAATCGCCAAAAATCGTCTGCAAAGCTTGTAGACATTTTCCTATATTGTTGCTGCGATCAATATTACTTCCGATACTGATGTACACTCTTGCCATGACGTTAATATTCCAGTTATACAGGGACTTGAATTAAAATTAAATATTAGTGTAGAAATAGTATAAAGAGGCGAACATCTACCAACTCTTTGCGCTTAACAAAATGTTTTACCAATTTGAAGCACACTATTTTCGTCCACGTTCTATAGTCACTCCAACATCACGTGCCGCACTCAATGCACCTTGCTTATTTAACTGCAACTTGAGCCAAGGCACATTAAATTCATTCAGTATAATTTCAGTCACTTTTTCAGCCAATGTTTCCACTAATTGAAACGTAGATTGTTCGACAAATTCGATAATACGCTTGGAGATAGTTTTATAGTCCAACGCATCCTCGATACTATCTGATTGCGCTGCTTTGGCAATATCCGCAGCCATCTCTATGTCAAACACGACATCTTGCTTGATTTTCCGTTCCCAATCATAAATCCCAATCACAGTTTCTATGCGTAACTCTCTTATAAATACTATATCCATCATATTTTTAAACCTGCGAACCAAGACTTCCTGTATAAGCCTGGCCAGCATTTAGCTTGAAATCGCTATTGCAACCAAAGCGCTAGTCATTTAGATTCATTTCTGCATAATACAAGTATGCAATGAACCGCATAATATCAGAGGTTCAGCTTAACTCAAAAAATTAATCTTAAGCCACATAGACTTTAAAAAATGCCAGAATTTCAAACCATCGACATCATTATGATTATTACCGCCTACCTTGCAGGCTCCATTTCCAGTGCGATTATTTTTGCCAAAATCATGGGCTTACCTGATCCACGCGAACAAGGCTCCGGAAACCCCGGCGCCACCAATATGCTGCGCATTGGTGGAAAAAAGGCCGCTATTTTGACCCTTGCCGGAGACATGCTCAAAGGAGTAATCCCTGTAATTATCGCCCGGCTTATTGGAGTTCAGCCAGAATTGTTGATTGTGGTTGGTTTTGCAGCATTTATTGGCCATTTATACCCGGTATTTTTTAAATTTCAAGGAGGCAAAGGCGTCGCCACCGCTATTGGCATTCTGATTGCGGCTGATTGGGTGATTGCTTTATTTACCATAGGCGTATGGCTAACTATGTCCATTCTCAGCAGAATTTCATCACTTTCTGCGCTCACTGCATTTTTTCTAACCCCCCTATTTGTCGGCCTAATGGGATATAGCTCACTCACGGTCATTGTATTATCAATATTAACGTTAATGCTGATATGGCGCCACCGAAGCAATATACAAAATCTCCTACACGGCACAGAGAAATAGGGGACAGACCACGTTTAATGATAGAGGCAGATCTATTGAAGTCCCGGTAAAAAAGAAGCGCAATTCACTAGGTCATCAGAGGTCATTAAACGTTTGGGGCATCCGAGTCCACCACAAGAACTACAATCCTCAACAGCATTCAAAGCTCCACCCACATCACCTTCAGTGGTCAATGCTAACTCGGTGATGCAAAATGACACGATACGATTATACACTTGCTTTATGCAGTATTAATACTTCACACAGCTTCACATAATGGCCATGATCGCCAGGGAGATAGCCGCCTTCACTTCACTCTCCCTGGCATCCAACGAAGGTTATAAGTGTGGAGTTATCATTGTGGTCTGACTCCTAACGAACGAAGGTAATAAACAAACGTGGTCTGCCCCCCATTTAATTCACTGGCGCGAGTTCTTCAATAGTCCAGCGCGGCTTACCATAAATCACCGATTCTTCTTTTTGGCCGCTCAATAGCCTTAAACACCCGGCATAAGCAATCATGGCGCCATTATCGGTACAAAACTCCATTCGCGGAAAATACACCTCTGGCACAGGATCAGCTTCTTTACGCTCTTTATTGGTTTGTGGCCATAGATTCAAGGCTTCACGCAAGCCTTTATTGGCCCCAACCCCGCCAGCCACAACTAAGCGTGCATGGCCTGTTTGCTTAATGGCGCGTTTACACTTAATCAATAAGGTATCGACTACCGCCTGCTGAAATGCCAACGCGATATCTGCACCAGTTTGCGAGTCGAGCTTGCCATCAACTTTATGCTTATTAATAGTATTCATTGCGAAAGTTTTTAGCCCGCTAAAACTAAAATCAAGGCCAGGCCTGTCGGTCATCGGCTTAGGAAATTTAAACTCCTTACTTTTATCGGGATCACCCTTTTCAGCCAGTAATGACAAAGCTGGCCCGCCCGGATACCCCAACCCCAATAATTTAGCCGTTTTATCAAACGCCTCACCCACTGCATCGTCGACTGATTGACCCAATATGACGTATTTTCCGACAGCCCGCACATCTACCAGCATGGTATGGCCTCCTGAGACCAATAATGCAACAAATGGGAAGGCAGGCGGATTCGGTTCAAGCATAGGGGCTAACAAATGCCCTTCCATATGATGCACTGCAACAGCAGGGACATCCAGAGCCCAAGCCATAGAGCGCCCGATTCCGGCCCCAACCAGCAAGGCTCCAATCAGGCCAGGCCCCGCTGTATAGGCTATTCCCTCAATGTCCGAGGTTTTTAGGCCTGCATCTTGCAACACCTCGCGCACTAGCGGAATAGCCTTGCGAATATGGTCTCTGGAAGCCAGTTCAGGCACTACTCCCCCATATTGGGCGTGTAATTTAACCTGACTGTAAAGTCTGTGAGCGAGTAGACCGCTATTAGAATCGTACAGCGCGATCCCTGTCTCGTCGCAGGAGGTCTCGATACCGAGAATTTTCATGCAAATACCTAAAAATCATGTAATGGTTTTGCATTTTACCTCAGTTCGTTATAAAATCGCGCACTTTCTGTAATTAAGCTTTAACCACCAAAGGGATAAAAAGCAGTATGCCAAGTGTAAAAGTGAGAGAAAACGAACCTTTTGACGTTGCCTTACGCCGTTTCAAGCGTTCTTGTGAAAAAGCCGGCGTTTTAGCCGAAGTTCGTCGCAGAGAATTCTACGAAAAGCCAACGGCCATGCGTAAACGCAAAGCAGCCGCTGCTGTAAAACGTCACATGAAAAAGCTCCAGCGTGAAGTCGTTCGCCGTACCCGTAAGTACTAGATTTTCCAAAATTGGGGACAGACCACGTTTTATTTTATTAACTGCTTTGATTATAAGCTAGTAGTTATTAAATAAAACGTGGTCTGTCCCCAATTTAAAACGTCCAATTTACTTTAAAGAGCAGGCTATGCTAAAGCAACAAATTCTTGAAGACGTTAAAACCGCTATGCGCAACAAGGAAAAGCGACTGCTTGGTACCTTGCGTTTAGTGACTGCGGCAATCAAGCAAATCGAAGTGGATAAGCGCATTGACGGCCTTGACGATGCTCAAGTCACAGATGTTTTAGTCAAAATGGTTAAGCAACGCCGTGAGTCTTTAGATAGTTACAAATCTGCTGGCCGTGATGACCTTGCCGAACAAGAACAATTTGAGCTAGATACTTTGCAGCCTTACTTACCTAAAGCTTTATCTGAAGACGAAATCAATACTTTTATTAAAGAAGCTGTTGGTGAAGTCGGCGCTTCCAGCATGAAAGACATGGGCAAGGTCATGGCGATCTTAAAGCCTAAACTAACCGGTCGCGCTGATATGGGTGCGGTTAGCAAGCAAATTAAAGCCAGCCTTTCCTGATATTGTTGCACGATCTAGTAGAGCACTCCGCCAAATTCGCGGGGTAGTTTTATGAAAAATAAAATCACCCCATATTGCACTCAGAAATCCCTTATCGGCAAATCCACTCGATAGACAATTAGAGCACACTGCCTCGGGAACTTGTCTCGCGCCTTAACTCCCATTTATCAATATTCACGGAACTATCAATGAACCGCAAACTCGCTACTTTATGTTACCTACTCGTGCTATTCGTTAACCCCCAGTCATTGCTCGCGTATGAGTGGAATGGCACTCCCTATCGGGGCCGCTGGGTGCAAAACAACATCAACACAAAACCGCGGATTATCGAAGTCACCGCTACAAAAACGGGGAGCCTATGGGTTTCGCGTTTTCATACAGGTAAAATCACCACACTAATTAACTACAAAACCAATACTTGCACAATTTTTCATTCCACCCATAAAGCAAAAGCAATATTACAATTCGATCCTAAAACATTACGCTGCAAGCTTTACCCCGAATATACAAACGAAGACCACTCATTGGTTTATCTAATGAGTAAACCTTGCACAGGACAAAAAAATGCAAAAATATCTGGTACTGGAACATTGACAGATAAAGCAGGACACAAAATTCAACGATGGGAATGCACCACCCAGGAAGATGACACCGTGACTCAATCCTATCGTTCCGACATCAAAATGGTGATATCACAAAAAATAGATTACACGACCACAAAACTACTCAGCTATAAAAAAATTACTGCCAACCATCGCTTGCCTGCAACACCCTTAAAATTCACTTCAGTAGACACCGCAGAATTTGCAGGCGTGATTAACGTAACTGTTACTAAAACCCCTCCACAAAACACGACAACCGCTCAAGCAACCAAAACCCCGAAAGCGGAAAATTACCAAGGGAAACCCTGGGTAGGGCCGCTTTATAAATCAATAATGGATGATGGCACCATTAATAAAATGTCGCAGATGATTAATAAAAAACCTCTTGCTACACTTGCCCCTACGGAACGTAAAATGTTTGTGTTCATGATGAAGTCAGTAAAACAGGATTTCAAATTTACCGCCAAAGGAAGGTATATTACTCATTTTATGGGCAAAGAACTCAACGGAAGCTACAGCGTAAATGGCCTAAAAGCAAAAATTGAATTATCTGAAAAGACAAGAGACTCCATTGGAGCAAGCTCGCAAAAATTCATGGTTTTACAATTTACACCAGACTATAAGAGTTTTCGATTTGTGATTGATAGAGACCCGCGGGTTTTCAAAATATATGGCTCTAAATAAAGTCATTACATAAAATTAGAATTTTGGTTAACAACTTTTAAAGTACAGTAATGATGTATCACCCATCCTTTTCTGTAGCAAAAAAATAAAGCTGAACTAATTGAATAAATATAAGCTCATAATGTATTTTGGTATTTTCCTGTTATTGGTATTCCGCCCGTGGAACGACAGTCCTTCTTACAATTATTTCTCAAACATTCTCCCTACGCTAATTCTAATGCTAGTTGTTGGCGGAATATTAAAGTTTCAAATATGGCTTATTAGATTGATAGTAATCGGCATAAAATGTAGACGCTGGCCCCAGGCCTTTGGACAGTTACAGGCTATTCAGGTTGACCAAACTCTATCGGGTGAGGAGATAGAGTATGATTATATCGAGGAACCTGAGGAACCTCTCTACAATGTAAATTTCCAAATTTTCGATAAGACTTATTCATGTAAAGTACTGAATCTATTTACGGGCAACACCTTTTTTTCTTTTAGTGGTTTTACTGAATATTCTCTTAAAGAAGAACACCGCAACACAAAATTAGATCCAAAATATGTCGGTGTATATTACAATCCAGACAATCCTGAAGATTGCATGATCAATAACCGAATGCGCACCAGTTTTTGGTTCTCGCTCGCTATAGTGACAATAATCGCATTTATTCCGTATTGGGTACCAATACTCTTTTGGCTTACATAACATTCGCTTAAACCCCAGTCCAGTTAATCAGACCGACATGGGCACTACAAACATATCAATGAAACCAGACTTTTTTTCTAACAGAGTCACTCAAATACCCATGTTTTTATTAATTTTTTGAAGCCTCTAGTTCCTGCAATTTCTTCTGCGCCTCTACATTTCCTCGTGCCGCAGATTTTTTCAACCATTTTTTTGCCTGCACTATATCCTTTGGCACCCCTCTTCCTTCTAGGTACATCCCCCCTAAAAACATCTGCGCATATGAATCACCCTGCAAAGCAGATTTTTCATACAATATAACTGCTTGTTTATAATCTTTACCTACACCACGCCCTGTTTCATAAGCAACACCCAGATTTCTTTGTGCAAACGCATATCCTTGTTTGGCCGCTTTTTGAAACCAGATAACGGCTGTCTTGTAGTCGGGGTTCTTTGTCCTGGCATATAGCGACCCTAAATATGCCTGCCCAGGCGCATAAGCCTGTAAAGCCGCTTTTCGATACCAGTACATTGCCTGTTTGGAATCTTTCTTTAGTCCTTTTCCATATTCATACATATACCCTAGAGCAGTTTGACCGGCTGCATTATTTTTCTGAGCTGATTTCTTGAACCAGAAAACAGCTTTGCCATAACTCTTATCAACACCTATTCCTCTATTGTATAGAGACCCTAACGTTACTTGAGAATACGTTTCACCCTTATTTGCATGCAGTGTAATTTTTTTAACTAGACCATGGGCAATCGATTTTTTAAAATATTCATCCGCCAATTTTTTATTTTTTTCGACACCAACACCTTGTCGATACATAGCGCCAAGATAATACTCACTACGCGCTTGCTTATTTTTTGCCAACTGACGAAATAAAGGTAACGCTTTCTTGTATTGATGAGAAAAAAAATATTCACGCGCTTTACTAAATTTATCACCCTCATTTGCGAACAAAGAACCCGGAAATAAAAAACTGGCGAATAAAATTCCTGATAATAAACTCACCACAAATCTCATCCTCAACAGTGATAAGATTTTAATTCCTTTGTTTAGCATAAGATACTCCTGCTTGATGGGGTTAAATTTAATAGGGTCAGATCACAATACTCTCTAATATACCGAATTTAATAGATAGTCTCGCAGTACATTCATAAATAGTTTAATAGGGTCACTGGATTTAGCGATCAGGGGCCTTTAAAAATTCGATCCATTTTTTAACTGGAGGGAAAAACATAGGCTTGCCTTTGGTAAATTCAGTATACGATTCATTTAATATTTTAGTCATGCGTCGTTCTTCAGACAACGCTAAACGTCGGTAAGCATATAATAGTATAGGTGCCATTATCACCGTTAAAAAGGTGGGCCACTGAATTAGAAAACCAATAATCAATAGGAACAACCCCGTATACTGAGGATGTCGCACATAACGATAGACTCCTGTGCTAGCCACTTTTCCCTGAGCATTATGCACCAACCTCCATCCTTTGGACATTAAGGTATAGCCTGCCACTAAAAAGACCAAGCTGAAGCCCATAATTATTGCCCAGGCAAAACCTGAACCGCCAAAGACTACCACCCAAAGATGACCGAACTTGTGGTTATAAGGTTGTAGCACGGGATAAGCATCACCCAGCCAACCACTCAGTAGATAAACAGTTAAAGGGAACCCATACATTTCACTAAACAGTGCTACCAAAAATGCGGTCACAATCCCTAAGCTACGCCACTCAGCTTTGCCTTTAGGCACCAGAAACGTAAGAATGAAAAACAAAAACAATCCTATATTAAATATGGCGACAATCCACATGCCATAGGCATAATCCTGCCCCATATCAACTCTCCTTTTGATCCAGGCCGATTACCAGCACTGATTTTTTGGCGTAATAATGTGGCGGTACTTTAAGATTAGTGGGTGCAGGCACCCCTTTGAATACGCGACCCGCCATATCAAACATTGAACCATGACAATGGCAATAAAATCCGCCAGGCCAATCAAGACTAATTTCCTTGTCCGCCAATTGCGGATGATGGTTCGGGATACAACCAAGATGCGTACATAAGCCTATTACCACAAGCACATCCTCAGTCGCAGAACGCGCTCGTAAAGGATTTTGCGCATACTCGGGTTGCTGAGACAATACCTTGGAATCCGGGTCACGCAAACGATCTCTGATTCCTGCTTCTTTCAAGCGTTGTAACACATCACCCGGACGCTTTAAAACCCAGATAGGCTTATTTTGCCATTCAAAGGTCAGCAATTTTCCGGGCACTAGCTTACCGACATCTATCTCTATGGGCCCACCTAATAAGCGGGCTTTTTCACTTGGAGTCATGTACTTGATTAGGGCGTAAGTGGCCCCGGCCAAACCTACAGCACCCACCGCAGTGGTGGATGCCACCAGAAATCGTCGTCTTTTTTTATCTATGTTGTCCATAATAAACCTGCATTAGTCTAATTGAATTTACCCTTATCGCACTAAGTGTAGACTTGCGTGTAACACAAAGGTCAAGCTGTAAAATCGAGTATTGATTACATTGAAAAAAGACAATACTCCGCCCCGGCCTTGCCAGCAACTTTAACTTAATATGGTTCAATAAGTATTATTACTCAATACTTATCCCCTATAACTCTTATTCGTTATGTCGGACTTAACGCACTTCAGAAAAATATTATCAATATTCCTTCTTGTATATATCGTATTTATTGTCATCAATAAATCTCTGTCAGGATTTGATCCGCCAACAAAATATTATTTATTTTAAATCGTTCACTCATTAAGACTGCCTATTATATTGAACCACTTTTGTAAAGATTTCGGGACAGACTTTAATTCGTTATTCACAATATTAAGATTTTTCAGATGCTTCAATTTTACAAGTGACTCAGGTAACACTGTAAGATGATTACAACTAAGCTCCAAATAAGTTAATGCACCTAACTCTGCAAATAAATCGGGGACCTCTGTTAGTACGTTTACCGTGAAGTAGACGATGAATCACCAGTCCAGAGCGACTTCAATCGCCATAATCTCCCCACGCGAGTCACCTTGTGCTTTTAGCCAATGACTGAATTCAAGTATAACTCCGTTTTAGGTATTTGCGATCCGACTCATTTGCTTTTCAACGTAATCGAATCTGACTAGGTGTCATGAGCATTACTCCGAAGCAACGAGGCCCGGGACTAATGTCGCAAGAACTACTTAATTCGAATTCGATCGCGATTTATATATGTAGATTAGATAAGCACAAGTGTAATATAATTCACTCATTAAAATGACAATTCAAGGACGGCCTAGATGTTTAAGTTTTTCAAATCCAAACTATTTTTGTACTTTCTTAGTGCAATTTTTTTAGCTGCAAGCGGACAAATTTTCTATGTTGTGATAAAAAACCCAAATCCAATCACTATTTCTATAAAGGATTACCTCACCAACAAGTCTAACGCCCAATGGGTGACACTCACGAAGGTACGCCTTGACCTGAACAAATCGATCTACTCGACCGGTAAATACCTTAGAAGTATTAAACAAGTTTATATTCCTATAATTTCGTCAGAGGCAAACTCACCAAAAAGCAACCTCTATATCAAGACCGATAATAAAGACTTAAAAGCTATAATGCGTCGTGAGAAATCAGGGACCGATACAAAAAGAACAAAAGCGGATATCCAGAAAATTGCCAAAGAATGGCTTAATAAAAAATCAGTGAAGGGCTTAATTCAAATTGGTCTGGACAGTGATTCTAAAGTTGAATCGCAAATCATTAAATTAAGCGGCATGAAAGATATTCGCATCCTTGAACTCAATGCTAGCCCTGTCCCCTGGCCCGCAGGCGTTGTCGGAATTTTTCTGGCAATCGGCGCTTTTCTTCGAGCTCGCAAGAAAAAGCCTGCGTAGCCTCTGATTCAAGGCTATGAATGCCAAACTTACACCTAACATTTACGTACTTCGACTGAAACTGCGTTCCGCTATAATTAGCCAATGTTGATATGACTGATATGCCGATTGAGTAGTACAGTCATATCCTGAGCGCTTATTTTTTTAAAAAGCGTTTCCGTAGTCACTAACATTCGAAGGCTGGCCTAACTTTAGCCCGATTTTTTTAGTTTATCGTTACTATAGATTAGGACTTCGGACTTCGACCTTACGCTTCAATTAATTTTCTCAACCTCTGACTTATCTAAATTTTGTGTTTTTGTTTATGTGCAACATCGCATTCAGTCACGGGACTTAAAATGCCGCCCATTTTTACCGGCATAGCGGTGGACTCGGATATCCCAAAATATATCACGAGATCTAAAGACTCCCTTGCTTTTACGTTAGGGTCTGTCCCATTGCTTGTTTTAAAGTATACTAGCGGTATATGGCTGGCCGAATCCCACAAGCGTTCATTGATGATTTAATCACCCGCGTTGATATTGTCGACGTGATCGATCGGCGTGTGCAATTACAAAAGAAAGGCCGCGAGTATCAGGCGTGTTGTCCGTTTCACACTGAAAAAACCCCCTCTTTTACCGTTAGCCAGGTAAAGCAGTTTTACCATTGCTTTGGATGCGGCGCACATGGTACCGCCATCGGGTTTTTAATGGACTACGAGCACATGGAATTTATCGACTCTATCGAAACACTGGCCGCCGAGCTCGGGCTTGAAGTTCCCTATGAACAATCCAACCATTCCAGCAGCCCTAACCTCAGCCCTTTATATCAGGCCATGGATACTGCGGTAGAATATTATCAGCAACAACTTAAATCCCACTCCACCTCAGCCCTGGCGGTAGACTACTTAAAACAACGTGGTCTAAGCGGTGAAATTGCCAAACAGTTTTTATTGGGCTTTGCCCCTCCTGGCTGGAACAACCTCAGCGAACAATCCGAGACTGATTCACAACAGCAAGCAATGGTGAGTGCCGGGCTTATTAACCGTAAAGACAACACAACTGACAACAATCACTATTACGATCGTTTTCGTAATCGCATTATGTTTCCGATTCGTGACAAGCGCGGCCGTGCCATTGCCTTTGGCGGACGGGTTATTGATCCTGAAGACAACCCCAAGTACCTCAACTCCCCCG
>VAOX01011093.1_pt1 | contig 22045 bp, 21 predicted proteins | sample 3393891 | NCBI WGS metagenome assembly VAOX01 (sample SAMN08290429, study PRJNA428436) | hydrothermal vent metagenome | isolation source: Deep-sea hydrothermal vent chimney | place: Indian Ocean: Southwest Indian Ridge | depth 2822 m m | reverse complement strand
GGTTAACCCCACGGCGGCGATTTCAAACGCGGTATCGAACACTACCGGAACCTTCAGGTAATTAGGCCGCAACAGATTGCCTTTCACGGCATTTGCGGCGGCGACCTTGGCATCGTGCAACGCAGCATTGGCGTTCATCGGCCCTTGTTTAACATCACCAATAGCATAGATTCCGCGAACCGTCGTTTCGAGGTACTCGGTAGTTTGAATAAAGCCGTCTGGTGTCAGCGCAACCCCAACGTCTTCCAGACCCATTGCATCGGTACATGGTTGCCGGCCAATCGCCACCAGCACCATTTCATAGCCAGCGGCACTACCATCACTTAAATGAACGATGACGTCATCATCTTTTCTATCGCAAGCAATCACAGTGCTGTTTTTATGCACTTTGACACCAATTCGCTTGAATTTACGCTCCAACATCACTTTAGCCCGCTGCGGCAAACGTACCGTGTCCAACAACATCGCACCACGTTCGACGATAGTGACCCGCGCACCAAATTGATGCAGCAAGAACCCCAGTTCGACGCCGATCGCTCCACCGCCAACAAAAAGAATTGAGCGCGGCAAATGTTTGAGGTTAAACATGAAATCGCGTGAGTGAAGAATTTTACGGCCGTCGACAGGACAAGCAGCCAATGCTTTTGGCCGAGAACCGGTTGCCAGGATGATCTTGTCCGTTTCTAAAATAACGGGGCCATCCCCACTAGAGCGAGCCGCCCCGGGGCTAATCTGCACGTGGATATGACGGTTATCCAGCAGGCTAGCCCAGCCATTGAAAAAGCGGATTCCCAGGCGGCGTAGCCAGACAGAAAAATTATTACGTATTCCCTCTACTACCTTGGTCTTGTGGCACATCGCCGCTGCGAAATCTCCGTCAACACGCCCTTTCAGGCCACGACCCTGCAAATCATTTACAGATTCAATTAACGTCGCCAGATGGAAAAGGGCCTTCTTCGGAATACACCCTTGATTAAGACAGGTACCGCCTGCCAGTCCAGCCTCGATCAACGCGACCCTTGCACCCAAATGGGCAGCGGTAATTGCCGCTTTGTACCCACCTGGTCCGCTGCCGATGACAACCAGATCAAACTTCATGGCAACACCAAGTATTTGCTCATCGACTAGGCACAGCCCTGTGTGCGGCTACCACAGCCTGAACAACCACCATCACCACACAGACTCCCCTCGTTACCGTTATCGCCATTGCCGCCCATGGCTGGACTATTCGGATTTATGAACACGAAATTATATTTTCCTGGCAGGTACTCGTCATAGTCAATAACCAAGCCAAGCAAAAAAGCTTCTTGCGCCGCATAAACTAACATCCTGATGCCATCGAAAACGATCTCCACGTCATCATCGCCAGCTTGGTCGAAACCCATACCATATTCAAATGTACCGTCAGCCACTTGCCGAACGGCAATACGTAGCGCCATGCTCTCCAGGTTACTCTGCTTCGCGGCAAGACGAATTTGTGCCGTAGCCTTGGGGGTCAACGTAATCATATCGTTCTCCTAGTCGATCTCGGTTTGCGCTGAATTAAAAAATAATAGGTAAGAAAAACGGCACGTTACGTGCGGTCACAATTTCCTAATCTTTCATGAGTCATTAAAGCGGCGATATCGCGCCATGGTTGGCTGAATATTTTTGGCGATTGGAAGCACATTGACGCGCGAATGCTATAAAGCGAGCTGCCCAATCGTAACGCCGAGCTGAGCGCAAATGCGCGTAAGATGCCAATAAGTTTTGGTAAATAAGACCATCATGTTGACCGTCTATACCGTAGCCACGAACGATATCGTAAGCGAATTTCACGCTCCCATCCAAATTCTGAAGACTTGAATAATGAAACTCGTGGGCATTGATCTCAGTCACGACGCCTCCCTCAGCAACCGGCCAGAGGCTATTACCGGTTTCCCGTAGTTTCACGTAACCCCGACCAATCGACTTCGTATTCATGATTACATCGCCCGGAATTGCACCCACCATTTGGTGCGTTTCCCCATGCCAGTTAATGGTTCGTGCTAAATACATGAGTCCACCACATTCAGCATAAACAGGCAAACCGGCATCGATAGATTTCTTTAGTTCCTGCCGCAACGTTATGTTTGCTTCCAGCTCATTGAGAAATAGCTCGGGAAATCCACCCCCGATAAACAAGGCGTCGATCGGTGGCAACTGACTGTCCTCCAGCATGTTAAGGTAGACAAGCACACCCCCAGCCTGCTGTAAGGCGTCTAAGTCATCCTCATAGTAAAAGCCGAATGCCTTGTCACGTGCCACACCTAGCCGAATGAAAGTTTCATTATTCTGCCGCGCCGGAAAACTAAATACGGCAGAGGGCTCAAGGTGCGGCGCACGTTCCGCAATGGCTTTTACCCGATATAAATCAACTTGATCGGCCACATAATCGCCAATTTGCCGCACTCGTGCCGAGGCATCACCGGACTCGTTGCTGGGAACGAGCCCCAAATGCCGTTCCAAAACGCTCATCACTGGATTGCGCCGCACCGCGCCAATAACCGGCAAATCGGTGTAGTGTTCAACAACAGCACGCACCTTGCTCTCGTGCCGCTCACCGGCGATATTGTTAAGAATAACACCGGCAATCACGACATCACGATCAAACGCCTGGTAGCCTAGTAACAGCGGCGCTACCCCTCGAGACATTCCTTGTACATCGATCACCAAAATAACCGGCAAACGCAATAACTTGGCTAGGGCGGCATTGCTATTGCTACCGTCCAAATCCATGCCGTCATACAAGCCCTTATTACCTTCCACCAAGCAAAAATCCACGGGGCGGCAATAACGTGCGTAATTCGCGATGATTTCCTCATGAGCGGAAATATTGAAATCTAGATTGCGACAAGCGCGCTGGCTGGCAAGTGACAGCCACATGGGATCAATATAATCAGGCCCTTTTTTAAAGGGTTGCACGACTAATCCTTGATCAGTCAAGGCGGCACAAAGGCCAATGCTCAGCATGGTTTTGCCGGATGATTTGTGCGCCGCGGAGATAAAAATACCGGTCATACCCTATTTCCAGAGAAAAGTATCATGTCATAACAAGCCGACAACGCGCTTGGCCAATAGATCCAACCGCCACAGAAAGATTAATACGCTCTGTTCAGGAAATTAAATAAGCGGCCGATTCACCGAGTGACCGCGCGAGCATTAATAGTATCCGTTCAGCCCAGAGCACCCAGCCGTCGTACTGATAGCAGTACGCTTGGCCATATTCATCATGACGTTCTTCACGCCACGGCACGAGCAAATAACTCGCGTTCGATGTATCTCTTGCACATGGCTAACCCAGCCAAACAACAATAGCCACGCTTTCTCGCTTAAGAAACGACCATCATCCATTTTTGACTAAGCAAGAAACACCAGCATCAAGTTTGACTTCATCGCCATCGCCTTTAATGAGCGCCATGTGCGGTTGGTTAAGCAGCAACCACGTTCCCAGTGCAAATAGAGTAACCTAGATGAAAAACACTATGCTGCACAGTCGGCACGTTAAGCGGACTAAGCAATCGCGATAAAGCGGCTACTAGCGAACGCAACCTCAAAATGGGCCGCAATTCAGTAATTACGTCTAAACCTAAGTGAAAGACATTTCATCTCGACAAAAATAAAGTTAACCGCATCCAGAGGCTTCATCGCATCACTTGAATTATAACATCCCAGCAACTTCCGTATTTATGGTGCATAGACCCACTCTCGCCGAACCATGTCAGTCCGTGTATAAATTATACGGACACTCTCCCGCTGGCTAACGAAACCACCGGCAATAAAAAGTCAGGGTAGATAACTGGTGTTCACCCATCGAAGAAGGCCTATCGAGTCCACGCTGCCGACGTGTGTTAAAAAAAACCAGGCAGCACTTCCAGCCCCACCTGGGCAAACCCCACCAACCCACATTGGGTTTGCCCTTTTACACCAACATCGAGAAAGAACCTAATTGGATAGGCCCACCTGATTCGCCTGAGTTAAGACGCGAGCATCTCGACGCCCTTTCCCAGTAATATAAATAATAGGTGCAACAGATGTTCGGCCACTAAAAGTGGCCTCATCTTTCCCTAGAAATTATGACTCTGCCATCGCGTGAGGAGCAACGGCCTTATCATCCAAGGATTCTGGTAAAAAGCGCAGCACCTTCACCCCAACAACGGTAATAGCGCAAGCAATTGCCACGCCTCCTAGTGCCAGGAAAAACTCGGGCACGCTTGGTGTGTAATGATGATTAACCCCATCAAAAAAGCTACTGGCTTCCTGATATCCAGGAAACAGAACCAAATGATAAGCTTGACCGCCGATAATAGTGACGTACATCTGCGCCAATCCACCGAGAATAACCAGTACTGCGGCAAGTGCGATCATGCGCCGCGATTTACTTAGTTTCGGATGAAAAATAACCGCTAATGGCAGCAAACTACCGATAAGAACCTGGCCTATCCAGAACAATGCCGTGTAAACCCCACCATGGAGCAAAATAAACGCCTCGACCCCTCGATGCGAAGCAAAGTAAGTATTGGTCAAATGGTATACCACAACGAAATAAAATGATGCGGCAACGAGTACGCCTAACAGTTTTCGTAAACGCTGCAAGATCAGATCACCTAGCGGTCGATCTGTCCACGAATACGCTGCCATTAAGACCAGAACAAAAATTGCGAGTCCGTAAGAAAAGGAGAATGCGATAAACATAGGGGCCAGCAAGGCAGAATCATAGAGTGTTCTCGCCACGAGAAAGCCAAAGATGGAGCCGGTACCGGTTGTTAATATCAACCGCCAGACAAAGGCGACCACTCCAGCTGTCTTTTTATAAGCGCCCATGCGACGTTCCATCATTGTCCATAGATAAATCGCAGTAAACGCAAAGAATCCGGAATAAAGGAACACGTTCCACGCGAACACTGATCTAAAGTTATAGTGAGTCATCGCAATAATAACGCGGTCTGGGCGCCCCAAATCCAACATTAATACGGTCAAACCACCAGCCAGTAACGCTATCGCCAGCAATCCCGACAATCGACCAAGTGGTTGATAAATCGTTTTACTGAATACCGTGCCAATCGAAGCGACGTTGAGTGCGCCTGAAGCAGCGACAATAAGAAACACCGCGAAAACGTGCGGCAGCCCCCAGACGATCTGATTGTTCATGCCGGTGATGATATGGCCGTACTTATCCATCATATACGCGGCAGTCAGACCTGTTAAAATAAACAAGCCCAATCCACCCAGCAGCGCGTAAAAACCGGCACTGCGGCCGGGTATCTCACGATAGACCAGTGACTTCATTGCGTTATCGCCCCTTCTCTGAAATTAATTACGGCATCGCGCCAATCAAATGCCTTCATAGTGATAGGCAGGATTCAACTGAAGATCGGCACGAATCTGAGTAGTATTCTCCGTAGCAACGCGCTTGGCGATCTCGCTACTCGGGTCTTTTAAATCACCGAACAATAAGGCGCCATTCCCTTTTTTATGACACTCCACGACACACGCCGGCAATTCCCCGCGATCGATCCGATAATCACATAACGTACAACCTTCAACTGTCCCCTGGCCACGGGGTGCATTAGGACTCTGATCGGTTAATGGATGGTGAACAAAAGAACGCGCCTTGTATGGACAAGCCATCATACAATAGCGACAACCGATGCAGATGTGCCGATCAACCAACACGATGCCGTCGGCGCGTTTGAAAGAAGCGCCCGTCGGACACACATCAACACAAGGCGGATGTTCGCAATGTTGGCACATCACTGGCAGCGAATGGGTCTTGCCAGTACTCAAGTTCTTTAGATTAACCTTGCGGATCCATTGAGAATCTGTCGGACCGTGTGCTTCTTTAATCCAGTGCTCGGTAAAACAAGCCTTCACGCACGCATCACAATCGACAGTACATTTATTGCTGTCGATCAGCAGTCCCCAACGGTTTTTACTCGATGCGGCCTGATCCGCCGGCCGGGCCTGCGCCGTTTGTAATAAGGAGACCCCTGGCGCAATACTGATACCCACCACGGCCGCCGCGCTGGCGCCGATAAACTTCCTACGGCTTTTATCCGTGTCACTCATTTAACAACTCCCGGTTTTTCTGGAAGAGGTGTCCCGACATCTGCCATCTTCTTGCGTATCGTGTCGGTCAAACTCGGCTTAGAATCAGGCTTCTCACCCGGCACGACAGGTGGATGAAAGGTGATTCCTTTCACCTTTACCTTCTTAGGATTATGACATTCGAAACAATCCAGTTTAACGCCAACATACTTATGACAGCTTTGGCAGAAATTCTGGTTAGTGCCTATTACGCTATTGTTCTTGTGACTCGCATGACACTCAATACAATTGTTGATATTGTACGTTCGGGTGCGAATACCCTTGTGTAACACGTCATGGCGATGATGCTCCAATAGCTCCCCATGGTGACGCCGCATATAAGGCACCGGCTTCACACATGACGCCCCAGTCGCGTCCGAGACATCAGGCTTGGGTACACGGGAAGGTGGTTGCACCTTACCATTACTGGCTGATGCACTGGATAAGACCCCGAACATCAGGGTAACGGCAAGCGCCGCCACCCCCCATATTTTTCTACGATTCTCCACCGTAATCATCGCCTTACTCGCCTAGACCCATTTGAATATAACCCGTTGGACACACGTCGCGGCAAATATAGCAACCGATGCAACGCGTGTAATCAGTGAACACATAACGCCCTGTAGTCGATTCAGCTCGTGGTGTCTTTTTCACCGCGCCCTGAGGACAGTACATGACACAATTGTCGCACTCAAAACACATGCCACAGCTCATGCAACGCTTCGCCTCTGCCGCTGTCTCTTCATCACTTAGTGCACGAATACGCTCTTCGAAATGTCCCAATACGGTTTCAGAGGACAGCATCAACTCTTCTCGTTTATGGCGCGGCACATAGGTAAAGTGCCCCAGAAACAGCTGCTCGTGCGAAATCACCATTTTATCGGCGCGAAACTCAAAATTGTGCACCACATCTTTGCTCGTACTGGAGCCCCACATCGGACCGTGAATTTCATGAGGAGCCAGACCTTTTTCCACCAATTTGCGCATCAAATCAAAATAATGCACATCAATCTTAGGTCTTTTGCTAACGTCGCCACCAGACAAATAAGCGTCAATGCCATCAGCGGCAATGGAACCATGACCAATAGCTGTGGTTAACAAGTGCGGACGGATAATATCGCCGCCGACGAAATAGCCTTTTTTCCCGGGGATTTGATAATTCTTGTCCGCATTCACCATGCCTTTACCGTTATCTAGCGATTCGAGGCCTGTAAAGTCAATCGCCTGTCCGATTGCGGCAACGACGAGATCTGCTTCGATTTCGTATTCAGAGCCAGCAACAACGGTTTGCTTGCCATTGACTTGCTCCAGCTTGGCAACACGCAATCCTTTGGCGCGGCCATCAGCATCCAACACAACCGCTACTGGCGTTACACCACCGCGAATCTCGATTCCCTCGGCTAAAGCTTGGTCAATTTCATGCTTGTTAGCGTTCATTCTGTCAATGGTTCCACGAGACAACAGTACTACTTCGGCCCCTTCGGAAACAGACACTTTAGCTACATCGTGCGCCATGTGACCTTGGATCACGTAGTCAGGGCGATCTTTTTCTGTCTCCGCCTGAATATGGCCAAGACGCCGTGCGACCGTTGCCACATCAATAGACGTATCACCACCGCCAATAACAACAACACGCTTACCAACGTGACGCAAACGCCCTTCATTAAAGGCACGCAAGAACGCCATACCAGTCACGCAATTAGGAGCCTCAGCGCCTGGCACTGGCAAGGGACGGCCAGCCTGCGCACCCAGCGCCACAAAAATAGCGTCGAAATCTTTCTCTAGCTGCTCCAGCGACACATCACTTCCAACACGAACGTTAAGCCGCGCTTCAACGCCCATGTCTATAATCCGCTGAATTTCTCCATCCAATACAGTACGCGGTGTGCGGAAACCAGGAATACCATAACGCATCATCCCACCGAGGTCGTCATGCTCGTCGAAAATTGTGCAGCCGTGGCCTTTCAAGCGCAACTGATAAGCTGCAGCCAAACCAGCCGGACCACCACCAATAATGGCGACTTTTTTACCAGTTTCTTGCGCCGGCTTAGCAAATTGCAATCCATTTTTTAGTGCATACTCGCCGATAAAATGCTCTACCGAATTAATTCCAACGTGATCATCCACTTCGTTACGATTGCAACCACTCTCACATGGTGCGGGACAGACACGGCCCATGACCGACGGAAACGGATTTGCCTCAGTTAGACGGCGAAAAGCATATTCTTGCCACGTCATACCCTCCGGCGCCTTTTCCATGCCGCTCGCTATATTCAAATAACCGCGAATATCCTCTCCGGCCGGGCAGCTTGCTTGGCATGGTGGAGTACTTTGAATATAAGTTGGGCATTTATGCGACCAGCCGGCATTAAAAATCTTCTCATGCCAGTCCTTATATTCATTGTCTCCGTCCTTATAGGCGCGGTAATTCAGACTTTTTCCCTTCATTTCATCCGATGTGACTGACATCTGCAATCTCTCCTGTATAAATGCTCGGTTGTAATCAATCGTTACCCAATCCGGTGCCCTTATGTAAAGGGGACTATTCTTTCGCTTCCACTTGGATGGCAGTACTCACCAGCTGGTGTACGCCACCATTTAAACCCGTATCAATGCCGTAAAATGGCAGCACTTTATTAAATTGCGCTTTACAAATAGCGCAAATCGAAGCCATAAAATTCACACCATGGTCATCCATCACGTTTTTCAGGGCCTCCATCCGTGGCTGCGCACCCTTCACGCGCACCTCCACCAGATCATCGGTCAGCACACCGCCGCCGCCGCCGCAACAAAAGGTGCTCTCGCCAATCGTATCCGAATCCATATCATGGAAGTTGTTAGCTACCGCCTTAATAATCTCTCGTGGAATCGTAAACTGACCGCCAGGTTTGTTTCCCATGCGCGTCCCACGCGCCACATTACATGAATCATGAAAAGTAACGATGCGATCATCGTTGGCTTCTTTGTTAAACTTAAGCACACCTCGCTGAATAAGGTCATGAGTCACTTCGCAAATATGCTGGGGCACAGGATAATTTGGATCAAGAAAATCAAAAGGTCCAATTAACGTGTTCCAGAAACTATAGGCAACCCGCCACGCGTGACCACATTCACCAACTACGATTCGCTTAACTCCCAAATCTAGCGCCGCCTTACGAATCCGCATCGCGGCTCGCCGCATATTGGCATAGCTACCAATAAACAAGCCGAAATTCCCGGCTTCCGATGCATGTGAACTCAGCGTCCAGCTGATACCAGCCTGGTGAAAGACCTTAGCGTAACCAATCAAACTATCCACATGCGGTTCTGAAAAGAAGTCAGCGGAAGGCGTAATTAGCAAAACCTCTGCGCCTTTCATATCTATCGGAATTTTAACGTCAACACCAGTTTCCAGCTGGATGTCTTCTTCCAAACCTTCCATCGTATCGATCAAGGCCGGCCCAGGAAGACCAAGGTTATTACCGATACTATGCAACTTCACTAATGTATTATTAGTGTACTTCTGTCCGATCCCGACACTGTCCACGATCTCGCGACCCGCCATGCTAATCTCAGCGGTATCAATACCATAAGGACAGAAAACCGAACAGCGACGACACTCTGAACATTGGTAAAAGTAGCTATACCATTCTTCCAATATTTCCTTGGTAAGATCAACTGCGCCTACTAGCTGAGGAAAATACTTCCCAGCGAAAGTGAAATAGCGACGGTAAACCTTACGCATCAGATCCTGGCGCCCGACCGGCATGTTTTTTGGATCGCCGGTACCCAAGAAGTAATGACATTTATCTGTGCATGCGCCGCAGTGTACACAAATATCCATAAACACTTGGAGCGATCGGTATTTACCCAGCAGCTCGCCCATTTTAGCGATCGCCACTTCTTTCCAGTCTTCCGGCATCTTACCGACAAAACCAATTGTTTCCTGAACATCCGCCGAGGCCTTGAACGATGAGATATGCGCCATCGATCCTTCCTGGATTTTTGGGACAACCGGATACTTTTTCAGCTTTGGTACTTCGAATTCTGCAACCGCCACGGGGCCTCCTGCGTTAAATTAATCGCTCAACTAGCCTACTAGCCTATTCCTATCGCTTACTTAGAAGAAACTGCATCTGCGACAGGCTCTCCCTCAAGCTGCGCCGCCCAAGGCGCCAAATGCCGTTGTTCTCGAGGATTGTCGACCTGAGTTCGGGTCGGGCTGAAAAACAAACCTGGCGCGTGCAACAACTTGCTAATCGGGAAGATCAACATGAGCGTAGCCACCAGAAACAAGTGAGTTAGCAACAATGGATCGGTTGGTAACGGCTGCCAATCGAAATAGAGCAAACCCAGGATGAATTCTTTCACGGATACCACATCGGTAGGCACGAGAAACTTCATCGACAACCCACTCAGAGCGATACCTAACAGCAACGCCAGCATCAGGTGATCCGACGGCGTTGAAATATAGCGCACACGATCCACGGCAAAGCGGCGCACCCATAAACCGAGCAGTCCCGCTGCCAACGCGAAGCCAGCGTAGATACCGAAAGGCTGTTCCAACACGATAAGGGAGGGGATCGGCTGTAAAAAGTAACGCAAATGCCTCAGTGCGATAAGAAGCAGTGCCGCATGAAACATCCAACCGAACAGCCAGGTCCACTTATTAGCCTTGAATAAACTTTCGAAAAACACGACCTCACGCCCAACACGAAGCACTACTCCAGATTTAGTTGTCGGCGCGGGCGTCGTCGGAATTTTTAACGGCGCAGGCGTGCGGGCGTACACCATAATTTTATATGCCAGCCCACCGACAAGCACGGCCGCTGCCGCATAAAATAGGCAGACATAAAAAATTGTTAAAAATGACATTTGGACACCCTCTAACTGAACATTATCAATGTGTTATTTGATGCTACTCGGATCGCATCATTCACATCGCACGCACAAGGAAAGCCCTGCAACCCTCATGCGGCGAGTGACGTGAGTTAGATACAGCCCGTCGGTTTTGGCAAACCAGCGACTTTACAAGCTTGCTTTGCAGGACCATAAGGGAACAACTCATAGAGATATTTGCTATTACCTTTCTCCGGCCCTAATTTTTTACCGATCGCTTTGGTCAGGACACGAACAGCGGGCGCAATTTGATAGTCATTGTAGTAATCACGCAAAAAGTTAATAACTTCCCAATGATTTTCGGTCAAATCAATTTTTTCTTCTTCTGCTAGGTATTTGGCTGCATCTTCATTCCATTCAGACAAGTTGACCAGATAGCCTTCTTCGTCAGTTTCGTAGGTTTTCCCGTTAATTTCGAAGCTCATTCAATTTCTCCTAAAGATTCTTTAATGTGAGGCGAAAGCAACTACAGCCAAGATTGGACATTTGGATTTTCTGCGACCAAATCTACAAAACCCGTATAATCCACCAATTTCACGCCGTCGATTACGCTTTCGTGCATTCCACGTGCTTCCAGATCGGGGCCAAGAGCATAGACTGAAAAATCAGCCATGGCGTTCTTGAGATTGGCCTCAGCAACATTACCTTTGGTTGCTGCGTAAACAGCATCCTCGATCAGCAGAATCGCGCCGCCTTTTTTAGCAATACGCAAACAACCGTCTAAAGTATTTTTTTCCTGGGGTGATTTGTTAACAATATGAAGCATAGTTCCTCCTTAGAAACTAATCACGACGTCTTGCTCGTCCATCAGCGCGCCGATTTCAGCAGATGTCAGCACATCAACAGGTACCAGCAAGTCATCTTCCGTTAACCCACGCGCATCAAGTGATTCCTTCTCAACATAGAGCTTTTCAATGTCATAACCTTCCAGCGCGCGATAAGTCGGCGAAAAGTTTTTCACATCGATTCCCTTGGTATGTTGACCCTTACGTAATTGATAAACGCCGTCATCTACAAAAGTCAAGCTCACATCCTGGTCGAAGGCCGCGCTAATCAACACCACCTCCAGACCTTCCAGCGCGTAGATAGTACCGTAAGGCGCCTTCCGATTAACGAACATAAATTTCTTGATGGTACCGGACACTTCTTCTTCCATTTCGACTCCACCGGTCGTATCAGTCATACTTTCCCCCTAATCACCAAAAGTCACCAGGCGGTCACTCTGAATCCCGGCTTCTACCAATTGCCCCAACCCGGAAATACGGAATCCAGGCGCTAGGTTTGCTTCCACCAGACCACGACGCAACGCTGCCGCCACACATACAACCAGATCCACCGACTGTTCTTCTGCGAGCTTAGTCCACCGGTTGACAATATTACGGTCATCTTGCGGCGGCTCAGTAAAACGAGTCGCGTTATTTACGCCATCGTGGTAGAAAAAAACACGGGAAACCTGGTGCCCTTTATCAATCGCTGCCTTAGCAAATTGATAGGCGGAGTCAGATGCCTGATGGTTATAGGGTCCCTCGCTCACCAGAATCGCAAATTTCATTCGAGATAATCCTTTTTTACCTTAAACGCCGCCCGGCCGCCGAAGACGGCGCGAAGCGACTCCATTAACTGTGCAGTGCCTAGAATCGAATATGAGTGGATGCATTCAAGCTACTACGCGCACCACGCCAATCGTCGATTAGATACTTAGTAAACGGCAACTCAGTTTTTTCGAAGAAACGAGGCCAGCCGATACGGTCGATCCAGTCGGACATACGTTCCCAAGCACGAGCATCCTCTTTATAAACCCCGAGGATTTTTTTAACGATGGCAGACACTTCCGGCCAGCGAGGAGGGTTGTTAGGAATGCCAGCGGCAACCATCTTATGAAAAGTTGGCTTACTACGGGCATTCGCGTTCTTACCACCGACCCAAATAGCGAAATTAGAGTGTTCCGGATCGTTAATTTGCATTGGCGGACAAGGCGGAAAGCAAGCGCCACAGCAGATGCATTTTTTCTCATCCACTTCAAGGGAAGGCTTGCCATTCACCAGCGCTGGCCGAATCGCCGCCACTGGACAACGTGCAACTACCGTCGGCCGCTCGCACACGTTAGCGACCATATCGTGGTTAATCTTTGGTGGCTTAGTATGCTGAATCACAATAGCGATATCTGCTTGCCCGCCACAGTTAATCGAACAACACGACGTGGAGAGCTTTACACGATTTGGCATTTCTTCGCGAATGAACTCTTCATGTACCTCGTCCATAATCGCCTTCGCCGCACCGGAACCATCAGTTCCAGGAATATCACAGTCCATCCAGCCCTGAGTGTGCGCAATCATGGAAACGGAGTTTCCTGTACCACCCACAGGGAATCCACCCTGACCCAGCGCGTCGATCAACGGCGCCACTTTGCTTTCCTTGGACACCATAAATTCGATGTTAGCCCGCGTGGTAAACCGCACATGTCCCTCGGCATACTTATCCGCAATGTCGCACAATGTACGGATCGTATACACATCCATCTGCCGCTGCGTACCGGCCTTCACCGTCCAAATTTCATCGCCGCCATTCGCAACATGATGCAACACGCCAGGACGAGGACGGTCATGGCGTTTCCAGTCACCATAATTTTTCTTCATCAGGGGATGAAGATACTGCACATGGTCCGGCACCCCACTCTCAATTGGTTGACGCACTTCTGCCATTATTTACTCCGATATCTAAAAGTGTATTTGCTGAATCACCGAACTCCGCCTTAGGCGGCGCTCGCCTGCGCCTGCTTAACTTTAGCCACTTCCCCATCCCAATCGTCTATCCGCACGAAAGGATTCGTCCGCGGATTAGCGACCATATTGGGATTGACTCCGAGGCCAATGCCTTCAACAAAGTTGACCACACCAATGCGCTCGATCATTTCGCCCGTGCGCTCGTGCTCCAATGCATTCTCGGCAAAAAAGTCGATCATGCTACCGGCCAGCTCAATTATTTTCTCAAAGTCTTCGTCTTTCTCTAGCTTCATAAAGGGGACAATCACCGTACCCATGGTATCGCCGATCTTCAATGTCCGCTTACCACCGACCAAAATCGTCACCCCTTTATCATTACCGGTTGCCAATGCGCCGGTCATAACATTAATGCAGTGCATGCAGCGCACACAGTTATGATTATCTATCTCTAATGAGTGCGTATCGTTTACTGCGACGGCAGAGATACTCGCACCCTGGGCAACCTTAGCACTTTCCTTCAGCATGATCGCTTTTGTCGGGCAACGACTAACGACGTCATTGACCAGCTCATCCATGCCATGCTTAACGAACCACTGCTTAGCCAATGACTCATCCACGCGCATATTATCGCGCCAGGTACCAATCACCGCCATATCGGCGCGCTGAATGGAGTTCACGCAATCGTTAGGACAACCAGAGAATTTGAATTTAAACTTATAAGGCAAGGCCGGACGATGCATGTCATCCAAGTAAGCATTAACCATCCCACGCATCGCACGCGCCTCGTCGAAGCAAGACTGCTCGCAACGCGCGGCGCCGACACATGCCATAGATGTCCGCACAGCAGGACCTGCGCCACCCATATCGAAGCCCATCTCATTGAATGCATCAAAAGCGGGCTGTACGTTATCGCTCGTTGCTCCCTGGAACATGATGTCGCCACTCTGTCCATGGAAAGCGATTAAACCAGAACCGTGTTTTTCCCACACATCGCAAAATTTACGTAAGACGTCAGTATCGTAATGCATCCCCGCCGGCGGCATAATCCGCAACGTGTGGAACTCGGCTGCGGCTGGAAATAAAGGCTTGCCATTTTCATCTTTCAATTCGGTAAAACGTGGAATAACCCCGCCGCCATAACCGAAAACACCAACCGTACCGCCCTTCCAATAGCCTTTCTTTGTTTCATAGGAAGTTTCCAGCTGACCCAACAAATCGACCATCATGTCGTTGTCTTTGGCCAGCCGCTTCAGCCCGGTGACGAAGCTGGGCCAGGGACCACTCTCTAACTGATCCAGCATCGGCGTATCGTGCATTTTCTTTGCCATACATTATCTCCATAACCAAAGTGTGCGTGAACGTAAACTTGTTTGACCCGCCCCCAGTTTTTAACCACGCGACTAAAAATATGGTGGCAGAACGAGGGGAAACTCCCTTGCTACCGTTGACACCATCCTAGATGAAACACCAGCGCCGTGCCAATTACCCACATGGGGTAGTTCCCTCCTATCAATGGTGAGTATACTGTCACCATGCGGTCCCGATGGGGATTTTAAGGATAGGCTTATAATTTCCTCACTGAAATACGGCGCCAAGGTTGTTAAATAGTAACAGCGCCCCCATCAAACGCCAAACCGCTTTGCATTAATATTTATTGGGCTGGGGTAATATCCACGTGCCGTGAAACCAATCACTGCCCAGGCGTTGCAACAGTCGTCTTGCGCACTAGACCCGGACGAGCTTGGTGCTTGTAACCATAGCGATGGATGGCTTAGAATAATCCGTCATGAGTAAAGACTTGCCTTTAGAGAATACCCAGTGAATGATGCTCGCAGTATTGATAAGTTTACCGCGCCCCTCGGCGGCCAGGAAATCGAACTACTCGAGGTTCAGTACCCATCAGGCGGCATTCCGCTGTTGAGGGTTCGTATCCGAGAACGAAAACGATTCACTATTTTCGAGATCGACCCCATAACCGCTGAACGCTGGGGCCACAACATGCTGCAATGGGGCCGCCAGCAAGAAGCGTCGACGGAAAATGCCAAGGAAGCAATCCGTAATACTGACTGAAAACCCTCCACGCTAAATCAGAATTATGCAGACTCAAAACCCAGTCGTCGATGTTGTATTCGCACTAGATGGAACCGCCATTCCTCGCCATCATGGCGAGGAGTTGTGGCGAGAAATCAAGCGATTAATCCCGATGCTCGATGGCGACGATACGGTTGGCGTCCACCCCATCCATGGCGCAATAACGGCAGCAGATATATTACTGCTGCCCAAGCGAGCCGTGCTGACAATCAGAATTCGCCGCGATCGCGCGAAGATGCTAACACCGCTGAATGGCCAAACACTCAACATTAAAGACCATCCCTTGCGGATCGTAATGAGCAAAATCCGCGAACTGGTGGCACACAGCGCGGTTCATGCCAACTACGTCGTCACTGGCAGCGCGGAAGAATGCGCGTTCGTCGCTGACATTCAGTCGCAATTAGACGCATTGCATATTATGAGCGCCCCGCTGTGCGGCAAATCTTATCGCCTACCCAACCAGGATGAAGAGATGATCGCCTACAGCTTGGCGCTGTGCGATCTTACGCCAGAGGCATCGCTCCAGATACAGGAAACGGGGCTGGGATGCCATCATAAACTTGGGTGCGGAATTTTCGTGCCGCATAAGTCATTTACCACGGCGCGCGCCTGACGCCAGGCTCTCCAAAAGGAGGGGCAAAGGCTAAAATATTTTATATCATGTTAAAGTTAGGAGAATAATTATGGGATATGTCGTCAACGATGTCGAGCTGGAAACAGATGACGAGGGCTTCCTCTTGGAGCCGAATTACGGTGAAGAAATCGTAAAGGTCATTGCCGCCGCCGAGAACATCGCGCTGACCGACGATCACTGGACGGTCATCCAATATATGCGCGACAAATACAAGGAAGACGGCCACACTCCCAACTTCCGCGCCATGACCAAAGATTTCGAGCAGGATCATCCTGGCAAAAACTGGAAGAAACTGCTGTACGTTCTCTTCCCTATGCAGCCCAACCGCCAATCCGCACGCGTTGCTGGCCTACCTAAACCGTTCGGTAAAGCTGGCTACTAGACGCATGGGGTTTACCACTCTCGTCAGCACGGAAAACCTGGCACAACATTTGGATGATCCCGCGTGGATCGTTTTCGACTGCCGCTTTACGTTAACTAACGCTGAAGCCGGTCGCCGCGCCTACACGGGTGGGCATGTGCCAGGCGCGCGTTATGCCCATTTGGAAGAATCGCTATCGGCCCCCGTCACGTCAACCAGCAGTCGCCATCCGTTACCCAGCCCTGATGAGTTTGCCGATCAACTCGGACGCTGGGGTGTGGATACCGACAAGCAGATCATTATATACGATGATAGCTTCGGTTCCATGGCGGTGCGACTATGGTGGATGTTACGCTGGATGGGACACGAATCCGTTGCCCTACTGGATGGCGGCTGGCCCAAATGGCGCCGGGAAAAACACGCGATCACGACAGAACCACCCGTGATTCAATCAGCCCGCTTCCAGCACCACCTTACCACTGACCGCCAGGTAGATGCCAATCAGGTGGAGGTCATGCGCCAAGACAAAAACGCACTGATTATCGACGCTCGACCAGAAGAACGATTCACCGGTGATTATGAACCTTTGGATAAAATTTCCGGCCACATTCCGGGCAGTGTTAACTGGCCATTCGAAGAAAATCTCGACCTTGGTGGCACCTATCTCCCGGCGGCAGAACTGCGGGAGAGTTATCTCAAAATACTCCACGGCATTTCTCCGGAACAGGTAGTTCATAGCTGTGGTTCTGGGGTCACCGCATGCCATAATATACTCGCGATGGAAATCGCTGGCCTTAGTGGATCACGACTATACGCTGGCTCATGGAGCGAATGGATCACCGACCCGGCGCGGCCGGTAGAAACCGGGGAAAACGGGATGTTATGCGCGTAAAAACACAATGGCACCGTAGCGAAGAACCTAAGAGTGCCGAGGAAACGGCTGGAGCACTTGCCTTCGTGTTGTGGCGGCTAGCGGATAAATCCCTGGAAAATCTACAAGCCGAAGGGTACACCATTCTCGATTCGCAACAGGCTTTCTCTATCATTGCAGAATTTCTGGTTTTTATGATCCAGATCGCCGATCGCATCGCTTATGCTACGCTTGATAATAACGCGAGAGCCACATTTATTACGGCATTGACGTTACGGGTTGGAGAAATCCTTGAGGGAAACATTCTCGACTTACCCAACATCACGCCGGATAACTACCAGCAAATGTTCATTCGTTTACTGAACCGCCGCGCCAACGACTACGCGACCTTTCGTTATACGAGTGAGGGGCCTGACTTCAGCTTCAAACGTTACTTAAGCCTGCAAATACAGGAGACCATGAATAATAGTGACAAAACCTGGATCATTGACCAGACCATGGAAATCGAAATACCAGAAATGGTGGAAACTATCCAAAAAAGCGTAGACGGCCTACTTGATACAACTGACTCAAGGCCTTGCTAGGTCGGTAAGATATTACAAAACGCGTGATGCGTGCCATGTTAACGAGCGATGGACCGCGAAATATAACACCCAATACTGGGGGGAAATTCACCTTATATTTAGGGAAACGCTGAACAGACCACGTCGCCAAGTGGGCCAGGAACAACAATCGTTGTTTTATCATAAAAGTGGCTTAAGTTTGGCAGTATGAGCCGGTATTTGGAGCGTGTTTTGCTGATTTCCCGTTTTCAGGATGGCCTTGGGCATACGCATCGAGCAACTATCAGCGCCGTATCACGTTGGCAAAGCCAAGCACGAGAATAGCTACACGGTATTTTAATCAATCATTGGCACGCGTCTTGCGGTGACAGAACAGATTATTTAAGACGTGAAAGTAATGCTCGGCCTTAGCGCGAATACTAGTCAGGGCGCTAGATTCTCCCCAACTGCCAGCCCGGCATCGTTTTTGGCAATATCTTGCGTTTCCCCAGTTGCAGCAAGCCAGGCCACGGGAAGCACCAGGTTTTCTTCCTGCCTCTCGACGTCAGGGCAACCTACATCGGCAAGGTAACCTTTCCGAAGAAGCAGATCTTTCTCGACCAGAAAGACGTTGATCATGTTGAAAGATGGATTTGATCAGGTGATACGCTTCCAGCAGGCGGCGAGAAGTGGCATCGGCAGCAGCCTAGCGATTGAGGTTGATACTGACAAAGCGGCGGATGGCCTGGTTGCCGTCGATTACATCCTCTACCCTTTCGCCAGAAAACCCAATGCATTGCGGCGCGGTACCAATGCGCAGCATCAGTTCCAGATCAATCGGCAGGTGACTGCGCCTCCCGTTGCTCGGGCAGCACGAGGCAACCGTCTTCGCCAGCGTCGCTTATGGGATAAACACTTCCATTGCCGACAAAAAACAATTACGCTCAGAAAGACGCATTTACGCCTCTTTTTTCCTCAACAGTTACTTCAACTGAAGTCCCTCAGATTTACAGATACTCTTCGCCAAAAATGGCGTGCTTGGCCATTGAGCGCGCCCAAAATAAATCAGTGGGCCCTTAGCTTGTTTTCCTCTCCCGCATGAAAATCGCCGTCCCTCCGCATCTAATTTATCCGCTCCAACTCGCCGGACTCGCCACCGCTTATTTTATTACGGTCAAATCAGGTGGTGCATTCGCCTCACCAGAAGGCAGCCTTTCCTCGGCCTGGCCTGCGTCAGGATTAGGTTTGGCCGTTTTACTGTGCTACGGCATCCGGCTATGGCCGGCCATCGTGTTGGGCGCGATCGTTGGTTTAATCGGGAACGGAGTTTCTCCGCTTGCCGCCGCCGGTGCCACACTTGGCTACACTATAGACATTGTAATCATCACGACGCTACTGCGCCGGACCACCTTCGACCCAGCGCTTGCACGGCTCAGCGACATTATAGCGCTCCTCGCGGCAACGATTTTCGCAACAGCTATCGGTGCCGCCATCGGTACCGCCAGTCTTCGGTTTGACGCAACAACGACTCTCTCGTTTCAAACGTTGTGGCCGTTTACCTGGTTGGGCCACGCACTTAGTATAATTCTAATTACGCCGCCACTCCTGTCGCTGCTTCAGCAACGGCGGAAGGACTGGACATTGCGTCGCGCAATGGAATTTATTGTTCTGCTTGCCGCAACCCTGGTCGTTAGCCAGTTCATCTTTACGGAATGGTTTTCCCTCGGTATCGACCGATTTCCCCGCCCCTTATTACTATTCCCTTTATTGGTCTGGGCTACGCTACGCTTTGGCATGACCGGTGCGACGACTGCATCGCTACTAATGGGCGTTATCGCCATTCACGCCACAACGGGACACCTCACTCCCGCCTTTGGGATAAACCATGATTTTCAACAACGCATTGCATCATTATGGGCGCTTATCGGCGTCATGGCAGGCACCGTTCAGATTTTGGCCGCTACCAATACCGAACGTGAACAAGCGAAAAAAGCCGCTGTAGCTGCGGAAAACCAGTTTCGTCCATTGGTCGAGCAATCGCTCGTGGGTATTTACATTATCCAGCGTGGCAAAATCGCCTATGCGAACCCGTGGATCGAGCACGCAACGGGATACACGCTACACGAGCTCACCGCACTACCATCCACATTGGAGATCATCGCCGAGAACGACCGTGCGATAGCGGCAGAATATATCCGCCAACGAATCAGCGGCGAAACACACAGCGCCCGCTATACACTCCATTTACGACGCAAGAACGGCACGTATCTGACAGTGGAAATATATGGCGCACGGGCGAATTATCACGGCATGCCCGCCATTATCGGCGTCATGATGGATGTCTCGGAAAAACAGCAAGCGGAGATGGCGCTAGCAAAAAGCGAGGCACTGCTACGATCGCTATTCGATACCGCTGCCGAAGGCATTTGGGTCCTTGATCAGGACGACAAGACCATCTTAGCCAACCAATCACTGCTCGACATGCTGGGCATCAGCGAGCGAAACCTCCTATTTAAATCCATCGATGATTTTATCGACGAGGAGAGCAAGCAGCGGCTTCACGGACAGACGCCCCATTCGACAGAAAACAAGGACAGTCGGTGCGGAGAAATTAACATTCTCCGTACAAATGGCGAACAGCGTTACTGCATGTTTAGCAGTGCGCCACTTCTTGAGGAAAACAACCAAATAATCGGCTCGTTCATTATGATTTCCGATATCACCGACAAAAAACGGGCGGAAGAATCCTTGACACGACTAAACGAAACGTTAGAACAGCGCATTAGAAACGCCGTCGCAGCTAACCGCGAAAAAGACCACTTACTCATCCAACAGTCCCGGCAGGCGGCGATGGGTGAAATGATTGGCAATATTGCACATCAATGGCGCCAACCACTGAATGCATTAGGATTACTGCTCAGCAACATACAAGACGCTTACCTATTTAAAGAATTGGATCAGCAGTATCTTGACGCCGCTGTTGCTGACGGACAACGATTAATTCAGAAAATGTCGACGACAATCGACGATTTCCGCAACTTCTTCAGCCCCGACAAGCAACCGATACGATTCAATTTACACACCCTCATTCAGGAAACATTACAATTGGTCGACGCCAGCTTAAGTAGCCACCACATCGTGGTAACGCTTCACGTGGATGAGGAAGCAACAATCCAAGGCTATCCCAATGAATATTCTCAAGTATTGCTCAATATAATGACAAATGCCAAGGACGCCATCGTAGAAAATAGCGTAGCGAACGGAGAGATTAAAATCCGCTTAACGGTGACGGGAAGCACAACAGTAGTGACCGTTACCGATAATGGAAAAGGCATCCCCGGTGACATTTTGGAGAAAATTTTTGATCCATATTTCACCACAAAAGAAAAAGGGACCGGTATTGGTCTATATATGTCGAAGATGATCATTGAAAACAACATGAAGGGTACGTTGCGCGCCTACAATACCGATCAAGGTGCCGCGTTTTCTGTTGAATGCCCCATAGCGAGAAATCCACAAAAGGTAATACCCAAGTAGCCACCGTTAAAGAGCCTATTTTCGATAGCGTTATTGCCAGGGTGCTATACCACGCGACAAGTTGACCCGAGAAATATCTACTGGATACTTGCAAGACTTAAAGATACACCTCCCGCATCCACTTCTTGACGGTGAAAATGATTACCCACCTCACGGGCCTTATCCTAGCAGTTATCGTGGCCCAGATGTTTATCACCGGCGTGGTCGTCATCCAGCAGTCCCATTACGCGCCATCGATCACCGCGCGCCAATTCTTTTATCAGTGCAACAGCGGCATCACCAGCACCCAACACGATAACGGGC
>VAOX01007304.1_pt1 | contig 22089 bp, 20 predicted proteins | sample 3393891 | NCBI WGS metagenome assembly VAOX01 (sample SAMN08290429, study PRJNA428436) | hydrothermal vent metagenome | isolation source: Deep-sea hydrothermal vent chimney | place: Indian Ocean: Southwest Indian Ridge | depth 2822 m m | reverse complement strand
TAATGACGGGTCAGCACGCGAAAAATCTGCAAGATTTTGGAGGGTCTGACCCTAATCTCTGGTAATGCCTTAGTGACGACAGAGCGGTACGCGAAGTCACCTGAAAGATGACTGTAGGGTCCGATCCTAACCTCTCGAATGCTATAGACAAGCTAACCATATATCAACTTCAAACCTATCGTTACTGTCAGCAATTCAAACACTCGTTTAATCCATTTATTATCCGCAACAATCGACATGTGCGCTCCCAGATATCCGCCAATTAATGAGCCTAAGAATAAGGCGGGTATCCAGTCCCATTTAATCGGGGTTTGCAACCCAAGCGTCAACGCTCCCAAACCATTCCAGAATAATCCAACCAGGACCAGAGTGTAGGCGACTGCCCGCTTATAGTCTAAACCATACCAGCCCACGAGCCACAGAGTGACAAACAACCCGGTACCGGATGTTAATGACCCATTAAGTGCTCCGATTAAAAACAGGCCAAGCCCACCCAAAATCAGGCCTGTACGGTTTCGATTCTTAGGCTGATAGACTAATCCCAGGCCCTTTTTAAAATGCGAATAGACACCCAAACTCAGAGTTAACACACCTAAAGATAATTCGGCATCGCGATCATTAATTCCAAGAATAATCATTGCACCTAACACAACGCCAGGTAAGCCACAGAATAAAATATAAAGAGAGAATTTCCGCTCCAAATGAGAGTCACGCATATGTCGCAATGTAGCACCCACCCCTAAAGCCACACTTGCCACTTTATGCGTCGCCAAGGCAGATGAGAAAGATAAACCCAGAAATAGAATGACAGGTAATTGAAATAGACCCGCGCCCCCTCCAGAAAATGCTGAAAACATATTGGCAATTAGGGACACTACGAAGAGCGCTATATGATTAATTATTTCCAATAGTGACCTTGATTCCTAATTTGAAGACTCTGTACTAACAATTTCGTGATTAGAGCCATGCTTTCCCTAATTGGTGCTAAATATTTTGTCAAAGAGGCCGAATTATAGTGAGACCAACATCTTGAACTAAAGAGTATAACCCTATTTACAAAGGGCAAAATATTATTTCACTCAAAATCACAATCACTTTTACTCGACACGCAAGTACACCACGATATTGATATAACGGTTGATAACAACAATGAATCGATCCACTACATTAACACTGCTATTGAGTCTGATAATACTATTTATTGGCATGCCTTTATTTGCGGAGAAAAGCACATACAAATGGAAGAGCAAGGATGGTTCTACACAATATGGCGACCAGGTTCCTCCTGAAGAATCCAAAAAAGCCTACGACGTTTATAATAGTAGAGGCAATAGAATTAAATCTATTTCACGCACCAAAACTCAGGAAGAATACCAAATTGAGGATAAGAGACTACGCAGACTTAGAATTCTTAAGAAAATAGCGATACAAAAACTTAAAGAAGATCAAAGGTTGCTCCGCCTTTATCCCAATGAAGACGCTGTTATTCATGCACGTGACGAAAGAATTAGCGCTATTCAAAATGGCATAGCACTAAGCGCCGATGTACTTAAACTATACCAGGGAAACATCTCGTCGCTACGAAAAAGTGCGGCCGAACATGAGCGAGCACGAAAACCTATTCCGCTTACGGTTAAACGAAGAATCGCCAGCTACCGTAAGATGCTACAAGAAATCGAAACCAGTATTAGTGCAGGAAAAATAAAACAACAAAAAATTCGACTTAATTATGAAAAAATACTGTCACGTTATCGGGAAATTAAGTGAGATAGCTCGGCAATTTAATGGTGGTTGAATGCAAGTGGGATCGACTACGATGATTCAAAGGGATCAGGCTCTATGGCTTCCAGCCGTCGAATCTGACCCCGTTAACGAGTCTGCCCCATAAACTCTATGTTATTGCTGACGAATCAGCGTCCCAACCCCTTCATCGGTAAATAATTCCAGCAGGACTGCATGCTCTACTCTCCCATCAATAATATGAGATGCTTTCACACCATTCCCTACAGCATCAAGGGCGCATTGAATTTTAGGCAGCATTCCACCGTGAATAGTGCCGTCTTTAATTAACTCCTGAACTCGTGTGGCACTTAATCCGGTCAGTAGATTTTGCTTTTTATCGAGCAATCCTGCGGTATTCGTGAGTAGGATTAGTTTCTCGGCGTTCAGGACCTGGGCCATGTGGCCCGCGACCAAATCTGCATTAATATTATAGGAGTAATCATCATCCCCTACACCAATGGGTGCAATGACAGGTATAAAATCATCCTGTATCACCATGTTAACCACACGCGGATTAATCGCAGTCACTTCACCGACATGACCAAGGTCGACAATTTCAGACGCATCCAAATCAGAATCACGCTTAATCAACATTTTTTTGGCCTGTATCAAACGACCATCTTTACCGGTTAGACCAACTGCCTGACCACCATGTTTATGAATCAAGTTTACGATTTCTTTATTGACCAGCCCGCCTAAAACCATCTCAACGACATCCATGGTTTCATTATCGGTCACTCGCATCCCGTCAATAAACTCACTCGTTTTACCTATTTGTTCCAGCAGTTTACCAATTTGTGGGCCGCCCCCGTGGACAACGACCGGATTTATTCCCACCAGCTTCATTAAAACAATATCACGTGCAAACCCACTCTTGAGTTTTTCGTCTACCATTGCATTGCCACCGTATTTGATGACAATTGTTTTTCCTGAAAAACGACGAATATAGGGCAATGATTCAGTAAGTACTTTAGCAACATTCATTGCGCTGGTGGTATCAAGAGTCATGCGGTCTGGCCTGTCCTTTAATAATGTAAATATTAATCTATCTTAACGGTAACGATTTTAACAATTTTAACGGTTCTAAAAAGGTAGCTTTAATCCAGGAGCCACCCGATTTAAATTTTTCCGGAAGACTTCCTGAATTCGCAGCAAAGACTGCTCTTCGTCTGCTTCAAAACGTAATACTAAGCTAGGCGTTGTGTTCGACGCTCGGATTAACCCCCAGCCATCAGCAAATTCCACTCTGATACCATCCAAAGTAATAATCTCCGCTGGGCCAAAATCTGCCGTACTAATCAGCTTCTTCATGAGCGGCCCTGTCTCACCTTCCTGCATTAAAATATTCAATTCAGGAGTATTAACCGTATCAGGAAGCGCAGCAAACACTTCATAGCTACTATCAGTCTGCTTACCCAGTGCTTCGAGCAAACGTGCGCAAGCATATATCGCGTCATCAAAACCATACCAGCGCTCTTTTATGAACAAGTGTCCGCTCATTTCACCTGCCAACAATGCACCAGTTTCTTTCATTTTTGCTTTAATAAAAGAGTGACCCGTTTTCCACATTAGCGGGATACCGCCATGCTGCTCAATAACTGTTTTAATGTTGCGAGTGCATTTTACATCGTAAATCACTGTGGCCCCGGCATTACGCCTTAACACATCCTCTGCCAAAACCATCATCACTCGATCCGGCCAAATCACATTGCCCTTTGAATCAATCACTCCTAAACGATCGCCATCGCCGTCAAAGGCAACTCCAAGATCAGCCTTTTGTTCAACAACAGCCTTTCGCAGTTCTTCAACATTTTCGAGTTTACTGGGATCAGGATGATGGTTGGGAAAATTCCCATCAACCTCGCAGTACATCTCGATCACTTCGCAACCAAGCTCCTTCAATACTTTAGGGGCTATGTCACCGGCTACACCATTGCCACAGTCAATAATAACTTTCGGGGAAGCATTGAGTTTTACGTCTGCTAATAGTTGTGACAGGTAATTATTGGAAATATCAACACACTGAATATCCCCCGTCCCTTCAATCAACTCTCCTTGCTGTATGCGAGTGGCCAAGGCTGTAATAGTTTCTCCATATAAAGTGTCGCCGCGCAACATGATTTTCAAGCCATTATATTCTGGCGGGTTATGACTGCCAGTAATCATCACACCGGAACCTTGGGATAGTATTTGAGTGGCGAAATATAAAACAGGTGTGGCAACCTGGCCAATATCAATCACGTCACATCCGGTCGCCAATATTCCATTACATAAAGCTTCGCTTAATTCAGGCCCAGACAAACGCCCATCACGCCCCACTACAATCTTATCCTCTCCACGCGCATAAGCCTCGCTCCCGATAGCGCGCCCGATTTCGTAAACTAGCACAGGTGTAAGTTGTGTCTCTACTATGCCACGAATATCATACGCTCGAAAAATATCGAGTGGCATAATGTCTACATTAAACGTTGTGTCTTGCTGATCAAGCTGAACACTATCGAGCGACAACTCTAGACCGTCAAGAACATCGCTTTCTGCTTCAGCGGCAAGAGTTGGAGGTATACTAGGCGAAGGTTTACTGTCATTTACATTATTTTTTTGCACTCTAATAACCTCGTGCGCCATGCGCATTAACTCTGAAATAATACTCTGAAAGTTTCTTAAAAAAGCAGGATAACTATCAGCCAAATCTCCTTCGCGTATATCTTTTAAGATATGCACCAGGGTTGACTGATCTTTAGTCATGCGCACCAACACCATACGATACATCAAAAATATTAAGGACATTAACACCAAAATAATGATTGCCACTACAATGACAAAAATTATTCGCGCACCCGCACTCACTGATATCGCTAAAGGCTTTGGCCAGAAATAAATAACCCACGCTGTCCCTGATACCGGGGTCTTGAATGGCTTACCCGTAGTGCTATAATTTTTATTGCCCGAACTAGTAATAACTTGATAACTGTCAAGCGCCTTTTGCCGTAACTCTATATACCCTTGTGTACGAAAACGTTTTACGACTTGATTCAGTGCGCCTAACTTTAGGGTTAGCAGTATATAGCCAGCAGTTTTACCTTGTTCAGAAGGCACTCGACGTAACACATCAATATGCAGCAACGAACTGCCATGTATATCCATATAGGGTGGTTTACCACTTGCAGAAAGCTGCTTTAGATACAAGCAAGCCTCCGTAAGTGCCGGTGTTACAGAACGATCAGGCTTACCCAAACCTTTTCCTAATAAACGAACCCGATAGGCAAATGGAAATTGTAGGCTAAGTTTGTTTTGCAATCGCCTAATGGCGACAGCATCCTTATCTTCGAGTGCTCGCGCGATATCAGGATCGGTCACAATAAGCTCAAGGCTTCTGATATAGCGTTGACTAAAACTCTCCAGAGACCCGGCATAAGTCACCGCAACATGTCGGCCTTGATTTAAATTATACTGCTCGTTAATGTGACTAAATGCTTGATAGAAATAAGTGGATAATCCCACAATCGCAATTGTAACAAAAACACCTATCACAGAAAAAACCAAACCAAGACTCACTGTACCGGTATATTGCTTATAAGCCTTTCTGTGTCCATAATTAGTCGTTGCAGCATCCTTCTTATTCATGGCTTAAATTCAGGCCTCCATTTCATGCGTTGTTTATTGCTGGCCAGTGTGGCCAAACCCACCTACACCGCGTTCACTTTGATGAAACTCGCTGACCAACTCAAACTGTGGCTGCACCACTGGCACAATTATCATTTGCGCAATTCGATCACCCGCCTCAATCATGAACTCTGTCTCTCCACGATTCCAACATGATATAAATAATTGACCCTGGTAATCTGAATCGATCAAGCCGACAAGATTGCCCAGTACAATGCCATGCTTATGCCCCAAGCCTGAACGTGGCAACAACATTGCCGCATACCCTGGATCTGATATATGAATAGCAATTCCTGTCGGAATCAGATGGGTTTCTCCAGGCTTCACTGTCAAAGACTCATCCATACAGGCGCGTAAATCAAGGCCTGCTGAACCATCAGTGGCATATTCTGGAAGAGGTATCTCTTTCCCTATTCGGGAATCCAATATTTTAAGTTGCAATTTTTGCATAATATCTCTCGGCAATTAAATTTATAATAGTACGGGCTAATTTTTTCTTATGTGCTCTAGGCACAAATTGACACAAGCCCTCAGCCAATAACAGCAACTCCCCGTCATCTTGCTCCATCATTCTGTTACCGCTGACATCATTTGCGACGATCAAATCCAGATTTTTACGAAGCAGTTTTTCACGTGCATTTTTTTCCAGATTATTGGTTTCCGCGGCAAACCCCGCAACGAATAATTGAGAAGACATTTTCTCTTTTAGTAAACCTACCTGCTGTAAGATATCAGGAGTTTTGACCAGTGCAAGCTGCATAGTACCTCCTTGTGACATATCCTTTTTTATTTTTTCAGACTGAAATTCTATTGGCTGATAATCAACCACAGCGGCGGCGGCAATAAATATATCTTGCTTTTCAATCACCTTCATCACTTGCTCAGACATTTGTTTGGCACTCACCACCTTGATGCAGTTCACTCTGTCAGGAACATCCAGACTAACCGGACCACTCACCAAAATGACCTTGGCTCCTGCATCAATAGCCGCTTCAGCCAACGCATAACCCATTTTTCCGGAACTGCGATTACTGATGTACCTGACAGGATCAAGTGCTTCACGTGTAGGCCCCGCAGTAATCATAAGTGATAAACCTTGTAGTAAACCACTACTAAATAACTCGGCACTCTTCACCAGCAACTGATCTGGTTCGAGCATCCGTCCTTCCCCTGTTTCTCCACAGGCCAGTTCACCGCTATCAGGTCCAAAAAAAAGTATGCCTCGAGTTTTTAGTGCACTAACGTTTGATTGGGTTGCCTCGTTATTCCACATATTTACATTCATTGCAGGAGCCAGAGCTACTGGCACGTCACTTACCAAACAAAGCGCCGATAACAAATCATTTGCCCTGCCATCAAGAATTCGTGCCATTAAATCAGCTGTTGCGGGCGCGATAAGAATTAAATCAGCCCAACGTGCGAGCTCTATATGACCCATTGCCGCTTCTGAGGCCAAATCCATCAACTCTGTTCGCACAGGATAGCCCGACAATGCCTGCATCGTTAAAGGTGTGACAAATTGTTCAGCTCCCGGTGTCATCACTACCCGCACTTGCGCACCTGCCTGGGTAAGCTGGCGAACAAGTTCACCACATTTATACGCCGCTATGCTGCCGCTTATACCTAACAGAATTCGCTTGTTTTGTAAGGTTATCGCTAATTTACTCATGATTTAATTGTATCAGAAAATCAGAAAAATCATGGCTAATTTGCTACTCTCCAATCATATTTGACCGCTTTATCAACGATTTTCGCAAAGAACACTATTTTGAGTTTTCCTGGTCAGACATCTTTATGTTCAACTCTATTGAAACCTCCCCCATTTTCCAACCCCTAAATAAAAATCTCGCTACAACATTAAGATTTTTATCACTCCTTACGGGCCGATATAAAGCCGGGACAAGCAAACACTGCTTACCTCGAGAGACAACCGTTACTTGCTTGACTATTATTCGAGGCTCTAATGCCTTCTGGCATTAATCCATATCGTTTTCCATGCAACACCATCAATTAATGGAGCAATAATGTCGTTAAGCCAATGGCCCATAAAAGATCGTCCTCGTGAAAAACTGCTTGATCGGGGAGCCGACTCATTAACAGATACAGAATTAGTCGCAATATTTCTACGCACCGGCGTCAAAGGAATTGATGTCATTGAACTTGCACGTAACCTGCTTAAGCAATTTAACGGACTAAGAGGACTTATTACTGCGACTAAAATTGAATTTTGCAACGTCCATGGACTGGGACCAGCAAAATATGCCACCTTGCAAGCCATGCTTGAAATGAACAGGCGCCAATTAAAGGAAAAATTAATGCGATGTGAAACTATCAGTTCGCCTGAATCAAGCCGTGAATATTTTTTAAGCGAACTGCGAGACTGCACCCAGGAAGTATTTGCCTGTCTGTTTCTCGATAATCGAAACCGTGCTATTAGTTTCGAAAAGCTATTTTTCGGTACAATCAACGGTGCTAGCGTACATCCTAGAGAAATTGTGCGTCGCTGCCTTGCCCATAATGCTGCGGCCGTTATTTTAGCCCATAATCACCCTTCGGGAGTCGCAGAGCCCAGCGAAACAGACCAACAGCTTACACGCCAACTAATTGAAACTTTGGGATTAATTGATGTGCGAGTGCACGATCATCTGGTTATTGGTGATGGCGAAACCGTATCCTTTGCGGAACGCGGCTTAATTTAAGATGGCAGACTAAAATATAAGCAGAAAATATCGATACAAAAGAAAGTAAAATAAAATAATTTATTCGGCTCGGCGAAAAGTTCGCTGTCATATTACGGCAATTTTCTGACTCTTACGCAAACAGCCGCTAACAAAAAAAATATCGATAAAAATTGGCCCACTAAAACCACTCATTATTGAACCAACCTATTGATAATAAATAAATTTTATAGCGACAGGCGATATTTTCACGAAAAAATAAATAGCATAAAATATGACACAATACTTGCATATTGCCTGCTCAATCGGTAATATGCGCTGTTTTCACTAATTAAGAAATGCGGAGCATTAAAATGTCCAGAGTATGCCAAGTGACAGGTAAACGCCCAATGGCGGGAAACAATGTCTCCCATGCTAATAACAGAACCCGACGCCGCTTTTTGCCGAATCTCCATACTCACAGAATTTGGGTAGAGTCTGAGAATCGCTGGGTTAAGCTGCGTGTGTCCTCCAAGGGGCTGCGTATTATAGATAAGAAAGGTATTGATGCTGTATTGGTTGATATTCGTAAACAAGGCGTTAAGGTCTAAGCTGCCCTCAATACTGCAGCCCTAGGAAAAAATCATGGCTAGAAGAACCAAAAGAGACAAAATTAGACTCGTATCCAGTGCAGGCACAGGGCACTTTTATACGACTATAAAAAATAAGCAGAACACACCAGAGAAAATGGAAATCAAAAAGTTTGATCCGGTTGCTCGAAAGCACGTAATGTACAAAGAAGCCAAAATTAAATAGGCCTCTCTAATCAGGCGTAAAAGTTAGCCTGATATTAGTTCATAAAAAAACCGCCCTTTAAGGCGGTTTTTTTATTTCCTGCCAAATTTTAATTTTACGGCTTTTGACCTGGAAGTTGATCCACTACTTTTCATTACAGCAATACCAGCGCCCAAACCACTACTACCAGTAACAATGACACCAAAACTGCCGCGGATCCGATATCTTTTGCACGCCCCGACAATTCGTGAATTTCCCCCCCAAACCTATCCACTACTGCTTCAATAGCTGAATTGAAAAGTTCGGCAATTAACACTAGTGCTAACACCGAAATCAATAATGCTTTTTCAATTCCCGTCTTTCCAAACCACAAAGCGACCGGGAGTAAAATGATAGTCCCCACCAACTCTTGTCTAAAGGCTGCCTCATTAACTATTGCCGCCTTAAACCCTTTCCACGAGTACCCAGCTGCATAGTATAAACGAGTAAACCCTGTATGTTGTTTTTTCATATGTGCCTCAATGCCAGGGAGATTCTGATTAAAGCTCCCTGGATATTATTTGCTATCTAAAACTAAGGGGAATTCATATTCCTTTCGTCATCACCACGCATAACCACTTTCATTAGCAATAAAATGACAATCCAGGCCAGCACCATCGATACTAACGTATGGCTTAGAAAATGATCACCGATTAGCATTTTATAAATTCCGATACTCCAGGATAACGTCATAACTAAAAACACAAGCAACTTTCGACTACCTTTTCCTTTAAACAAAAAAACAAGTGATAATAACGAGAAACCACCACTGGCGTGACCCGCAGGAAAACACTCAAAATGGGGCGCATTGATTCTGGGCAGAGACAAACGGTGCAGTATAGAGGTATAGGGGTACCCCCCGTTATAATGACTTATATTTTTCGGGCAAGGTATATTACTTAACGTTTTCACCACGGCGACGATTAATGGCACTAATATTATTGACGCACAGACCACGAGAAGACTTTTTCGATAACGCCTTACATACGTATTATTACGAAACAATATTAACGTAAGTGCTGTTATCGAGGCAAAGATTAAAAATACAACCCGTATACCGCTATAGAATAATACTCGCCAAATTACTTCATGACGATCTACGACCCAGCGCCTAACATTAAACTGGTAAAATAAGTCTTGCACCCAGACATCTATATCAGACAGATCAAAGACAACAATAATACCTAGTAGTACTGTTATTGAAAAAAATATTTTTTTATTTGTCGTTTTTGAATCAAGACTATAAATCAAACTATTCCCCATCCACCAATAATATTGTTATCTACTTACTTAAGGTTCAATTTTCAGATATCGACAATACTTTTTTACATGTAGACAATATATCCAAATTTTTGTTATATAGATGAGTTGTCACTGCAGTCAAGCCCAAGACCGTATGAAATACATTGTCATGTGATAGCTTTTGATTACTCTGACTTCTCAAACATTGATAATTCACACCAAAGCTTGTTTTATAGCTGTTAGACAACCATACAATCATTGGAACATGAGTTTGTTCATCAGGCGCAATGATATAGGGCAAGCCATGCAAGAACACACCTTTATCTCCAAGTGATTCACCATGATCAGAGACATATATCATCGCACTATTGCTCGTTTTTGAATTTGTTTTCAAAAGCGCGATTACTTTAGATAAAAAGTAGTCGGTATAAACAATAGTATTATCATAAGTATTAACAATATTTTTTTTCGAACAATTCTGTAATTGGTTAGTTGCACATAATGGAGTGAATTTCTTAAATCGTTGTGGATACCGCTGATAGTAAGCAGGCCCATGACTTCCATTTTGATGCAGAACAATTAGAAGATCTCCTGGAGTGATATCTATATACTTTTGAAGTTTGTATAACAAAATCTCGTCAAAACATTCCCCGGATTTACAATACGGCAGGACATTCATGCTCATCATATTCTCGGTTTTCACTCGAGCACAAACCCCCTTACAACCGGTATTATTGTCACGAAAAAGTACTTTAACCCCAGCGCGAGTAACAACATCTAACAAACCTTCGTATCTTTTCACATCGGAGGTGCTAAACTCCTTCCGACTGTTATGAGAGAAAATACAAGGCAGGGACACCGCTGTCGTAGTCCCACAAGAACTCACTTTACTATAAGTAATTATGTCCAACCCTGCTAGAAGTGGATTGGTATTTTTCTTATACCCCAGCAGAGAAAAATTCTTCGCCCTGGCTGTTTCGCCTACCACTAAAATCGTTATCGTTCTTTTCCCCATTTCCTTCTTAGATTGAGCAGCATCCAAGCCCATAGACTTCATAACAATGTCACCTTCTTTTATAAAACTATTAAGTCGGTGACGCAAAGCGTTAATATAATTTACAGGATTGATCTTATGACGTAAGTGGCGATTATTTCTTGCGAGTGAAGCGTACTCCTGATAAAAAGGGTAAATCACACTAAGCAACAATACTAAACTTACAGATATCACTCCTGTTTTCTGAAACAAATCTCGCTTGATAGTCGTATATTGAATCTCTACTCGATACACAAAGATCGATGGTAATATTCCTAACAGCAATACAGACATAATCAACTTGATATGAATAAGCTCAAATGCTTCGTGAGCATCCGTTCCACCGATATTCCCAATCATATTATGATCAATCACTATTCCATAAGAATCCATAAAATAACTGACAAACGAGGAAGTAATCAGTAAAACAATCAGTAATGGCTTTTGAATATATTTAAAACTGACCAACGTTAACAGTAAGTTAATATATAAAAGAATCACTATAAACACGGAGATCAAAAAGAGCATGTAATGCTTATATGAAGTGAACAAAATATCACTGAGTGCGGCCCAAAAAGAATAATTTCCAAATATCAGCAAGAATAGAGACACCCCAAATGTCAGCATAATCGAAGACATTTTAGGTTTTTTTAGAAGAATACTTTTAGTGGAATCCAATAAATTAATTGCCATGAAAATAATTCTCTCGCTTCTTAGTCCATTATAATATTCTTAGGTGCAACACTTAGGTCACAGCAAACCCGCCACTAAAGTTATTATTTAGTGTTGGTGTAATTATAAGGAAACGCCTATCAAGCTAGCGTCATAGAAACATAAAGAAAACATCAAGATTGAGTGACGATGACTCGTGACAGAGAAAAACATATAGAAGGGATTGTTTGTCTGAATTATTTAAAACTGGAAGAGGTAAGATAATATTGAGTTAAACCAATGATATTGACACAGAGGTCCCATGACCTTTATTTTCGATACTGATGCACCAGTTTAAATGTTCACAGATAAGTGTCACGATAAAAAGGCCCAGACCCGGCACACTATTTTTATCGGTATGACCTAACTCACTCGCTAACTGTTTCACTGCAAATTCAGGAAGGCCACAACCAGCATCTGAAACAATTATTCCCTTTTGATGCTGTTGCAAGATTACTGACTCTTTAGTGTGCTGAAGAGAATTTTGGATTAAGTTTTTTACCAAAATTTTCACCAAAGCCTTTACACAATAAACTTTATGGTCATAGCTTGAAGAGATTAAATTGATACGATTAGTATATTCCGTTTGCTCATCTATCAACTCTTGTGTCACAGACTGAAACACCTCGCTGATCAGTACGGTCTCAAATGACTTATCAGAATCCTTATTACGAGCAATAATAAGAATCGCTTTTACATTAGCCTGCATTTCTGTAGTCGCTATCCGGATACGACTAATCGTTTTATGGTCTTTTTCAGAGAGGGAGCCACGCTCTTCAAGAACATCAAGTGCTCCAGAGATTATCGCTACCGGTGTACGTAACTCGTGACTCGCCATCCCTACTAATGCTTTTTCACGTCGTATGTAGCTTTCCATTGAATCGAGGTATAAATTGAAACGAATTGCTATTGATTTAAGCTCCCAATCACGCTGCCCTTCAGATACACGACGACTATGCTCTTCCGGGTTAATACCTGCTATTTCCTCAGCTAACTTATTCAGCGGTGTAAATATTCGTTTAGCGCTCAACCAGGCAATAACCCAGCCAAGCATTATAAAAATCAGAGCTAGAAAAACTAACCACGAATTAAATAAATCCTCTCTATCTTCAAACAATGATATATCCTTGGCAATATACAGCACTCCACTACTTAGCTTCTGTATGACCACCCAATATTGCTTGGCATTTACCTCTACCTCACCAGAAAAGGGCACTGGTAACCCCTTAAAAAGCAAAGGGAGCTTTGAGTATATTTTTACATTTTTCGGTATAAACGTAGATATTGCTGACGCAGTCTCCCATGTTTTTGCTTCGGCATTTAAAAGAGAGACATAATGTGCTGTTTCATTCTTAAGCTCAGTCGCCAACATATTACTTTCTATATCATCAAATATTAGGCGAATCAGAATGATAAAAGTAACTACTATCAACAAAGTCAGCTTAAGAAATTGAAAGTAAATATGATATTTAGCAGACGTTCTCATGAAGTGATTTACCGCTTTTCAGGAGATAGAAGCTTATAACCTTGGCTCCGCAATGTTTTTATTAGAGGATATCCTAAAGATTCAAGCAACAGTTTACGAAGATTATAAATATGAGTACGAAGCCTATTCACATCAATATCATCAATACCCCAAGCGGCATAACTCAAACTCTCATGCGAAACATATTTTGGATAATAGCGCATAAGCTCGCTAAAAATTTCAATATTAATTCCAGTAAGCTCAACACTCTTGTCATAAAGATAAACAGTATAAGTTCCCTGATCAAAGCGAACATCATCAGCCTGAGCGTTATTTTGTTTGTGTATACAACGTTTTGCAAGGGCTTGAATTCGGAGCTCAAATTCACGCATATTAAATGGCTTCACCAAATAATCGTCTGCACCATGCATAAAACCGGTCTCTTTATCTTCGATACTATCTCTTGCAGTCATAAACAAGATTGGCGTACTACACTTTAAATCATCTCTGATGCGAGCACACAAAGTAAACCCTGATAAACCTGGTAGCATAACGTCTAGCACTATTACATCGTATGAATTTGTCGCCAATAAATGTAACGCGGTTAATCCATCAGCAGCAAAGTCCAAGGCATAATATTCTTCACCTAAATATTCAAAAATATTTTCCGCAAGAGCACTATGATCTTCGACTACAAGAACCTTTAAGTGCCGGGGAAAATCCTGCTGCTGCCTTGATATGTTAGCGCACATATATAAGGGGCCTTTACCCCACTCCTTTCACAGTAAGTATTTAGTAATCTACCTGTAATGAACAACTTTAGCTCGTTATTTCTAACTATGACACTAAAACTACTACAATATGTCAATAACAAAAAACCGCCCTTTAGGGCGGTTTTTTATTTTCTTAAAGAAGGCACCTTAAAGCGCCCTCTTTATTTCTTCATTACTTAAGCAGTTGCTGGTACGTAATTGCGTAAACTACGTGCAAAATCCTGCAATACTTTAATACCCGTTTCTTCTGCCTGATGACACCAATCCTTTAAAGCTTGAACTAAATTGTCATGACTGGCAGCAGCACGTTCCCAAACTTGTTGTAACTGAAAACGAAAGTTATAAACAGTTTTTAATGTTTGGTCGTCACCTAACACCTCGTTAAGAGCTTCTTCTGCCTTATCATCCATCATTGCATGTTCAATTGATAACAAAGACTTAACTCGACGCCAGTTAAGTTGAGAATTAGCTTCATCGCGAGCAATATTCTTGGCTGTTGGCTTAATGACATGTTTACAGTAATTAGACATAACATGTACACGATTGATAATCACTGACTTGATCGTTTCAATATCAATACTATTTTTACTCTGATCAATTTGAGGCTTAGGTGCTATCTTCTTGACCTTGGCTAATCCAAAAGTAGATAGAACCCGAATATACATCCAACCGATATCAAACTCCCACCATTTAAGTGAGAACTTTGCTGAACTCGGAAATGCATGATGGTTGTTATGTAACTCTTCACCACCGATCCAGAATGCTATAGGCGTTAGGTTAGTAGACCAATCACGCGTTTCATAGTTACGGTATCCTTTGTAATGACCTGTACCATTAATCATACCTGCAGCCCAGAAAGGAACCCACATCATTTGAATAGCCCAAACACTTAAACCAAATCCGCCAAATAGTGCGATATCAATGAGTATCATTAAAATAACGCCATTCCTGCGTCCACGTGTATAGACATTTCTTTCCATCCAGTCATCTGGAGTACCATGACCAAAACGATCGAGGTTTTCTTTGGTAGATGCTTTCTGATATAACTCAGCACCACCAAAAACAACGGTATTAATCCCTTCGATTTTAGGGCTGTGTGGATCTTGCTCAGTTTCACAAAATGCGTGATGCTTACGATGAATTGCGACCCACTCTTTGGTCACCATGCCAGTCGTCAGCCATAACCAAAAGCGAAGAAAGTGACTTACGATTGGATGTAAATCAACGCCTTGATGTGTCTGGCAACGATGTAGATATAAAGTAACACCAGCAATAGTAATCTGCACCATTACCAGAGTAATAATCACTATCCCTACCCAACTAAAATGACCAAATCCATTGGCAAGAAAAGATAATATAGAGTCACTCATTTGAAAGCCTGCTTTAAATTTTATCTTGTATTACAACAAGTTACATAAATATGGGAAATTATGCAGTCAATATAGAGCATTCACTGCAACCCGTCCAGACAAATATCTTCATTTAATACCCTGATTAAGCAGGTGTCAAACCCGCATCCTTGGGAACTTATTTAAAAAATTTAATAATATTCATCCACTTAGTGGAATACTAACTCATTTTAACCAGTACAACCCTAACCTGGATCAATATTCCATCAAATAAAACCTATATTTTACGTTCAAAACCGGAATCTTTCAGGGGTACTTCAATATCAAATTACCTGTTGCCTGACAACTACATTGCCAGCCTGGCATTATATAAGTAGTGGCTACCGGTTCTATTATCAAGGCTGGCCCGCTCACCACTTTCCCCGCTTTCATTTCTGAACGCTTTAGAATATGCATTTCCTGCTCCACTCCTGAATCGTAATTCACAGATTGTGCGAAGTCGTTCACAAATACCTGAGTCTCTGCATTTAAATTTACGTCAATCACTGGCCCCTGTATTTGCGCCCGTAGAGTCACTATTTCAATTTCATCTTCAAGGCGATGCCCATACCGCGAGGCATGGCGCTGATGAAATGATTCCAACAAACAAGCAAGATCATGATTCCAACCAAGGGTTAAGCAGCCCGACTGCCCCTGGTAGCGCATATCCACTAAAAACTCACTATTGAGATCACCGACAACTAAGCCTTCCTCTATTAATTCTTGAGTGCCCTGCTCCAACAACTCTTTATATATAGCCTCTATTTCATCGCTTTCAATAGAGGGTTGCAGCAATATATTCACTGTTCTAGAGGGTAATCTCGATCGAGGGGCCACCAGCATACCTAGTGCAGACAAGACCCCGGCATAAATTGGAATCAGGATTTGAGTCATTTCAAGTGCTTCTGCTAAAGCACACACATGCAAGCCTCCAGCACCCCCAAAAGAGACCAAGGTGAAATTTCTGGGGTCCAGTCCTCTCTGCACACTAATCACACGTAAAGCTGTAATCATGTGCTCATTGGCTACTCGCACAATCCCTTCTGCGGCGCCCAACAAATCCGTGCCCAAATTGACGGCAATATTTTCGACAGCCGTACGAGCCGCATCAACACTCAAAGCAAGATGACCGCCCAAAAAAGCGTTCGGCAGAATTCTTCCCAACACTAGATTGGCGTCAGTCACTGTTGCCTCAACAGCACCATTGCCATAACACGCCGGCCCGGGGACTGATCCTGCTGATTTTGGGCCCACCAACAATAAGCCACCAGCATCCACTTGTGCAATTGATCCACCACCAGCCCCGATAGTATGCATATCGACCATAGGCACTGCCACTGGCCAGTGTGCAATCTGGCCCGAAGTAGTCAGGTTTATTGTTCTATCAATCAATGCCACATCAGACGAGGTCCCGCCCATATCAAATGTCATAATTTGATCAATTCTTTCTTTTTCGGCCACAAAACGTGCGCCTGCCAAACCACCTGCCGGCCCCGACAACAACATTTGCACAGCGTGACTGCCCGCCTGTTCCACCCCGACTGTGCCACCTGCACTTTGCATGACACTGACACTTGCAGGCTGTACTGACTTTTGCAGTAAATGAAGATAACGTTGTACTAGTGGTCCAGTCGAGGCATTAAGCCACGTCGCGATACCACGCTCATACTCACGGCATTCGGGCAAAACTTTGCTGGAACGTGAAATAAATAGCTCCGGCAGTAGACCACTTCTTATTTTGTTTAGAATAAACTCTTCGATAGTACTTTCGTGACTATCATTCATATATGAAAAAAGCATATTGATCGCCACAGCGTTCGGTTTTAGTTGCTGAATGCGAGCACATAATTGTTCAAGATCAGAAGCAATCACTGGCGTAACTTCTTCCCCCAGTGCGTTGCATCGCCCCTCTATTTCGAGGCACAATTCAGCTGGAACAGGGACTCTAATCTGACCTGGCTGCAGATCAAAAAGGTCTCGACGCGTCTGACGACCAATGCTTAACACATCAGCAAAGCCATGATTAGTGACATAAACCGTTTTCACACCCCGATTCTGTAGCACAGCATTAGTCGCGACCGTTGAACCATGAACGATCATCAAACCATCCAATTGAAGCCCCAAGTCTTTAATGCCCTGCAAAATAGCTATTTCCGGGGACTCAGGCGTAGACAACACTTTATGTACTATTAATGTCTTTCCATTATAAAAGACAAAGTCGGTAAAAGTGCCACCTGTATCAACCCCAAGCAACGCTGTTTCATCTGTGTTAATTGATTTCATCGAATACTTTGAACCATTAGTTATATTTTCCACATCATTATGCCTGAGACCACTACTGCTCGAACCTACTGTCGCGCCACGCAAGCACAGTTAACATTTGATTGTTTTCAGCCAAGAACCTGAGCACAAACTCAACGAGCTTAAAGACTCTCTACAACAGTCAACCGACTGAAAGCGAGTATAAACTAGCTAACGCTTATGCCAAGCTGGAAAAGAAAATTTTCTAGTCCATACTTGAACTATGGAAGCCAATACACTACTAGAAGCAACTGAACTCAACATTCAATATTCAAATTTACACGGCGTAACCAATTTCACTGTTCGTCTTAAACGCGGTGAGATTTTGGGCCTGCTTGGGCCTAATGGCGCGGGTAAAACAAGTACGTTAAGAATGCTTAGCGGCACCATGTTAGCCGATAGTGGATCAATTCGAGTTTTGGGAAAAGTTCTCAGCAGCGACGACCCCTCTACTCGTCAACATCTGGGCTATCTTCCGGAACGCGCACCTCTTTATTTATCAATGACTGTCAATGAATACTTAAGATGGGCTGGGTCACTGCATTTGCTTCCTGAAAACTCACTTGATAGTGCTATCGATAAAGCCAAAGATCGTTGTGGACTAAAAGATTACGGCAAGCGTGTCATCAAAACGCTTTCAAAAGGCATTCGCCAAAGAATTGGAATAGCGCAAGCAATCATCCACGATCCTCAAGTTATTTTACTTGATGAACCTACAGACGGCCTTGACCCGACCCAGATCCGTGAAATTAGAGGTCTTATTATCGAATTAGGCAAAGAGGCTGGTGTAATACTCTCCAGTCATATATTACCGGAGATCGAGGCCTGTTGTAACAAAGTAATCATCATGAACCGGGGGAAAATTGTCTATAACGGTAATATTGATGCCTTACGTGAGGCATCCGGTCATTTACATTTAATCGTAAGATTCTCCCACGCCATCTGTTACGATACTCTTGAAGCAATTGATTGCATTGAACGCGTCAATCCACAGTCTGAAACCAGTTACCTGGTTCGCTGTCCGGACCGAAACACTGCCACTCAAGCTATTATTTCGAAGTCCGCAGAACAAGGTTGGTCGATTAGCGAAATTAAACATTATGATATTCCCCTCGAAAAGTTTTTCGAACTTATGATTCAGCGTTCTCATCATCTACAGGAAGATGAACTTGAAAAAACACTGGGAGGAATTTAGTGTTACTTGCCATAGCCCGCAATGAATTTAAATCCTTATTTCTCACTCCCCTTGGCTGGATCATTATCGCCGTCAGCCAGTTTTTATTGGCTACTATTTATTACATTTCTATTAATCATTATTTGAACAAACAGTACCTCGCCATACCAGTAGAAGGCGTCAGCATTGGAATTGCCAGTATTGTTTTTGGTTCAAGTGTTTATATTCTGCTAGTCATCGCACCCGTTCTGGCGATGCGTGCGATTAGCCACGAGCGCCAACAGAATACTTTGCTCTTACTACTTGCTGCCCCTGTGAGCGACTTCGATCTGCTTTTCGGTAAATTTCTTGGACTCATAAGCTTTTTGTCTCTACTGCTAATTTCAATGTTAGCAATGAGTATAATATTAGGGTTCGGTGCCAGCCTTGATTATGGAGTACTGATTAGCGCTGCATTAGGCATATTCTTAATCATGACTACGTTCATATCAATTTCAATTTATATTTCAAGTATGACCGAGCAACCCGCCGTCGCTATTAGCGGTGCTATGTGCGCGTTAATTTTTTTGTTTTTTCTAGAGTCATTAGCCCTTACGCGATTTTATTGGCTTGATCAAATTCTGACATGGTTATCGTTGTTTTCGCATTTAGAAAACTTTCTTCGCGGCATTATTAATTCACGCGACATATTTTATTATTTGATTATTAGTGGCGCCACCCTGACTTTAACTTTGGTCCGTTTTAAGGCATTACGTCGCCCCTAATGTAACTAGATGCAATTTATATGATACTCAAGAATTATCCCAAGCTAAGTGTTTTGATTATTACAGTATTAGCCGCCTGGCTAAGCTCGATTTGGTTTTTTTCCGTTGATACCACACAACAACAACGCAACAGCCTTTCTTCTTCCACTGTAGAGCTTTTACAGCGCATTCATGGGCCTGTTACTGTCAAAGCTTTCGTGGCAGATATTGACAGTAGCAAAAATGTCAATACCAAATTACCAGCAGCCAGGGTTCGGAAAATCATCAAACGTTTTATCGACAAATTCAAGAGGCACAAGAAAGATATTACACTAGAATTAATCGATCATTCACAAGATATGAAAACAGCCACTCAATACGGTGTCGTCACTTCACAAGCTGTTATTATTGAATATAATGGGCAATCCAAGGCCCTTAAGAGGCTTGACCAATTTTCATTTATTTACACACTATTGCAGCTGCAAAAGAAAAAACAAACCTGGATTGTATTCATGGAAGGACATGGTGAACGGACTCCTCATCAAAAAGGGAATGTCAGTCTTGCCGATTTGGGGGATTGGTTAAAACTACGCAACAATAATGTACAAGCACTAAATATCGAAAAACATTCCGTCATTCCTAAAAATACTCAAGTATTGGTGATCGCCTCACCCAAAAAGCCCTACTCACTTAAAGCCTTGGGCCTAATTATACGCTACGTTAATCGAGGTGGAAATTTGCTTTGGTTACACGACCCACATAACAAGTCATCACTCGAATTATTAGCAAACAAGTTAGGGATAAAAATATTGCCTGGACTAATAATTACTTATAACCACAAACAAAAAAAAACGATGGCGCTAATTTTGAACATGTTCCCCTCTGATAAACTGACAAAAAGACTCAATGGACATCTGGCATTATTCCCTCAAGTCAGCGCAATAATTCCGGCTGATAATAGTCGATTTAAAATTAAAACTATTCTTGTCAGCCAAAAAAATAGCTGGAACGAAACTACCATTAACAATAAAACGACCAAAAACTCGTTAAAATTTGACGAAGGAACCGCGGATAAAAAAGGCCCTCTAAGCTTTGGTCTCAAACTGACACGGACACTTGCCGCCAGCAAAACCGAACAACGTATTATTGTGATTGGAGACAGCGACTTTTTGAGTAATGGATTTATTGGACGAGGCGCCAATCGCAGCTTAGCCATGAATATTTTTTCGTGGCTAAGTCAACACGATGAACTCATTGATGTTGATAGACCTAAAGTCAGCGATCATCTGTTACATTTTTCATCCTGGACCGCTCTCTTACTATTTATTCTATTGGCCATCATATTTCCCATGACTTTAATCACTTTTGCTGTGGTAAACTACCGAAGACGATTACGAAGAGAATAGTTTATCCCCAATGCCTGAGTTACCTGAAGTCGAAACTACACGTAAAGGAATTAGTCCTGCCATAGTTGATCAACTGGTTGACTCAGTTGTTATACGTGACTATCGTTTACGCTGGCCAATATCTAAAGCTCTTGAGCAGCAGCTGCCTGGTCAAACAATTAATTCCGTCGACCGACGTGGTAAGTACTTACTTTTAAGAACGGATACCCACTGTCTGATTATTCACCTTGGCATGTCTGGTCATTTACGAATAGTAACACCAGACACTCTCGTAAAGAAACACGATCACGTCGAGATTCATTTTAATAATAAACTATTTCTTCGTTATAACGCCCCCCGCCGCTTTGGCGCAGTATTATGGACTAATCAAGATCCACTTAAACACGAACGTCTGATTAAACTTGGTGTTGAGCCGTTGACTGAGAAATTTACAGCAGAATTACTCTATAAGAATTCGCGTTCACGTACTGTTCCGGTAAAGTCCTATATTATGAATGGCTCACTTGTCGTAGGAGTTGGCAATATCTACGCTTGTGAATCTTTATTTTTAGCAGGCATAGATCCACGAAAAGCAGCCAATAGCATTAGTCTCAAACGCTACCAACGTTTGTGTGACTCAATCAAGTTAGTGTTGAAACAAGCCATTATTGCCGGCGGAACTACGCTTAAAGATTTTAGAAAGAGCGATGGTAAGCCGGGCTACTTTGCGCAGAAACTAAAAGTGTACGGACGCACGACAGAGGCCTGCGTCACGTGTGGCCGTAAAATTAAAAGCATCATGATTTCTCAACGCAATACTTTCTGGTGCAGCGCTTGTCAACGTTGAGCTTCATGGGCCGACCGCAGCTTAACGATTGCCATGGGCCGACCGCAGCTTAACGATTGCCATGGGCCGACCGCAATGTTAACGACGGGTC
>VAOX01015663.1_pt1 | contig 22101 bp, 17 predicted proteins | sample 3393891 | NCBI WGS metagenome assembly VAOX01 (sample SAMN08290429, study PRJNA428436) | hydrothermal vent metagenome | isolation source: Deep-sea hydrothermal vent chimney | place: Indian Ocean: Southwest Indian Ridge | depth 2822 m m | reverse complement strand
TGCTCATCACCAATAAGGTGACTTCACATTTTTTCATTACGCTATCCAAATCAATAACTTGCACATCTTTTTCGCGCCCAACTGATTAATCTAGGATTAATGATATAACTACATGGAATATGTGTCGAATAAAATAGTTCACTGTTATTTCCTTGTTGACAACAGATTTTCAACAAAAAGAAGATAACCTGCGGGTTAAAAATTTTAATTATATAAAATCACAAAAACATTCGCATGTACTTTCACAGAAAAATCTTAGAAAAAAATTATAAGTTATTAATTATAATACGATGATTTATGCAATTTTTTATCTGCACGGCTCAACATAAATTCACTTCAAAAGAGCCACTGCCTGTATTCGGTTGTGTAGGAAAGCATTTTCAGGGAAAGGCCATCTGTTCCACCCGGTGAAGCAGGGCGAGGATCAGTAATCCAGACTTCAACCAGACCATTTCTTTTACTACCATTACCTGATTCTCTATCTCACTGTGCATGTGATTAAAAACAGTTATTCCGAGTCCTGCAAACGCCATCTCAACCCCTGGTACCAGACATCTGCCATCATCCAGCCTCCATTGTCATTGTGGTGTCGATGATCCGCAAGGTTACACCCCTTAATATCGGCATTAGAACCTGCACCATTATCAACCTCGGAATCATCTGCTTCGATGACAGTCGGACGCGGAAAATCATGTGGAATATTAGCGGGAATACTCCAGGTAGAAAGCCCACGGGTGTAGCACTCAGCACTTCTTTGCCACATTCTTCGCACATTACCTGGGTGGAGCAACATCATGCGCTCATCTTTATTTGTAATAGCAAACTCTTCCAGACCACGATACTCCCAGTAAACTGAGGGTTTATAAAACCGATTAAAAGGTTCTGATGCTGTGGGCGCATGTATACCATGACTGGTTTGACCACGGATACAAGTTCCGTTAAAAAAACGACAACCTGCAGTTTCAACAGGCTTCATGGAGTAAATAACGTAATCCAGACCATATTTATTAATCAATATTTTACCTAACTGTTTAAGCCATTTTGAATAACGACGGGGGCCACTGTCATTGGCCGTTATCCTGCCATCACAATTCCAGTCAAGTAAACCATTAACTACACCGGAAGGGGCCAGACCTGCACAGGGCAATACTACACTACGAGCAATATCGGCCGGAAAAAAATCTGCTACATCAACAACACCATTTCCAGTGTAATCATTAACCGGAAAACTTCGATTAGTGCTATCCTGCACTAATGCAATATGAACATCCATTCGTTCCCAGCAGGTTCGAAACTCAACATTAAATTCTTCATTACGAACTCCATTTTCATGCCATACACAGGATGCAACAGACGCAGGCACGCTGGCGGAGCAACACGCGCTACCCGCCCGATCTACACCCGTAATTGAACGATCAATTTTCAGTCGACGACATGACCATCGCCGTGAACGGGCATCCTCACAATACTGCCCTTCTCTGGCCAGCATACGGTGATACTGAATACTGTTTTTCCGCGCAATCATTTGCGACCAGTAAAAACCGCCATCGCCCGCCGTCTGTCCCTCAAAGGCAATATAATTTCTACCATCTGAGCGTACAAAATTCAGGGTAGAAACCAGCTTGTCCGGATAACCACCAACCTTGCTGGTACTGTGCCCAATAAATAATATACCCACATCAATGGGATCACCAAAACTGTCCGTAACACCAATACCTAATGTGCCAGCAGCATTAACAATATTCGGTAATAACATAATAAAAAAAATATTAAACAGGTTAACTACTTTAATAATACGCATCTTTCACCTCCTTAAAATTAATTTTTAATAAGCTCTCATTTGCTAAAATCACATTTTAATGATCGGTATAGTTATCTTTTATTTTACGCACTTACTACTGCAACACACCATCCGTACCTACTGCTGCATAGCCAGATCGGATTGATTCATTAATTGCTCTAAAACGCCCACCCACATACACGGTATTATTCCCGGCATCAACTGACAATGTATTAACATCGCCACTTGAAGCCAATACCCAGCCGGTATTCACAGTCCCTGTATTGTCAGTCGCTATTGCCGCCATGCGTGTAATCTTGCTGTCACCATTAATTTCAGTAAAACGCCCACCCACATACACGGTATTATTCGAGACAGCCATTGATATAACTTCTTTATTAACCTGCGGAGACCAGCCAGCATTAATATTTCCATTAATGTTTATTGACGCCAGATTTCCAAACGCATTGTTCCCACCCACACTTGTAAAAACGCCTCCCACATATACCGTATTGCCAGAGATAGCCAAAGCACGAACTTTAGTTGCCAGAGTGCGGGTGCTACCTAAATTCGGATTCCAGCTATCAAGCGTGCCATCCGTTCCTGTTCCAACTGCATCTACTGAAGCCAGTAACCCACGAGGCACACCATTTATCTCAGTGAAGCTTCCCCCCACATACACTTTCGTACCTGAAACAGCCAGTGTGTAAACATCCGAATTTGCACCTGGTCGCCACCCCGTTAGTGTACCATCCTGGTTTATGGCTGCCAGGCGGCTTCGATTAACACTCCCAATTTTGCTAAAGTCCCCGCCCGTATACAATACACCATTGTTATCAGCAGCCAACGCCCTGACAACTTTATCTGCATCAGGTGTCCAGTTAACATTAACCTTTCCATCCGTACCTATCGCCACCAGGTTTGAGACAGCAATGCCATTAACTGAATCGAAATTCCCGCCAGCATAGATAGTATTTACGCTAAGCACTAATGGTATAACCTCTACAATCGCTTCATCTTTAGTCGTGCCATCTACACTCGGCCTCCAGCTGGTAAGATTATCATCAACACCAATTGCAGCAAGCCGATTACGATCAACAACTGAATTTCCTATAGCGGTAAAAATACCGCCCGCATACAGTGCATTTCCTGATGCAGCCAGGACATTGACATCATTATTTGCTTTGGGGTTCCAGCGAGTGACAAAACCATCTTTCCCAACGGCTGCGAGACGAGTGCGCGCTTTTCCAGCAATTATTGTGAAGTCCCCGCCCACGTACACCACATTACCAATAATAGCCAGTGCAGTAACATCATCATCAGGATTCAGGTTCCAACGAGATCTTACTAGCCCATCCGTAGTTTTAATCGCGGCCAGGCGATTTCGAGCGACGCCTCCAATTGTTGTAAAATTCCCGCCAACATACACCGTATTACCCGATACCTTCATGACAAATACACTTCCACCTTCTACATCCGGATCCCACTCAGTTAAACTTCCTCTGTTATCCCCCCCGGCTACTATTGCTGCAAGACGGTTTCGAGTAACACCCCCAATCGTTGTGAAGTCTCCTCCTGCATATACGGTATTGCCCACAACGACCAGTGTGTTAATGCCGCCATCATCTACGCCCGGATTCCAGCCGGTATCAACCGCGCCAATACCCGTAACCTCATCTATATTTATCGCTGCCAGGCCATTAAACGTATTGCCGCCAATCGTACTGAAAGCGCCACCCACATAAACAGTGTTATCGCCAACAGCCAGTGCAGTGACACTATTATTTGCGTCCAGATTCCAGTTAAGTGGTACACCATCCACACCTATTGCAGCCAGACGTCTGAATGGCGTACCATTAATGGTGGTAAAACTTCCCCCTGCATACACTATATTATCCTTAACAACTAATGCATTAACCGTGTTATTTGTTTTCGGGTTCCAGTTTTTATCCAGCGTAAAGTCTGCCAGAATATGAGCCAGGTTACTACGTGAAACGCCACCCACACGCTTAAAACGCCCCCCAATATACCAGCCACCCTGTCCATCAGACGCCGCCGCCAGAACGCGATCATCAACCTGAGGGAAATCCCCTGCTGCGAGTTTTCCTATTACTGAATCTAATGGTGCACCACCACCTGTCGTTGTTCCCACAGATGTAAACTGCCCACCCATGTAACGGATGCCATCTGCCGCCAAAGCTATACTATTAACCCCATTGTTAAATACCAGCTCGCCTGGCCTGCTGGCTATTTCAACTGAGCGAACTGTATTGTTATTGTTATAATTCGTCTCCAGCACAAAATAATATGTCTGGCCATTCACCAGACCAGTAATCGTCTGCGGAGGCTTTATGCCGTTTATAACTGCGCCATTAGTACCTGGGTTGTCAGGATCAAAACCTTTTACAGATGAGTAATAAAGATTATATACATTGTCTCCCTTATTCCTGGTATTCCAGTTAACGGTCACAGATCTGACTTTAGGAACAATTGTAAGCCGATCAGCCGGAACATCCAGAGAATCACCCGGGTTTGTGCCTTCACCAAGCTCGTAAGCATTACTGAAGCCATCTCTATCATTATCATAAAAATCGAAATCATAGTTAATTGAAGTGAAGTTGATACTTGCTGATCCGGACGCCAGGTCAACCGTTCTGTTTGCACTGGCCAGTACATACGTTGTGGAACCAGTCGTATATTCATAAGATATAGAGATATTGTGAGTAGCCAGGCTTAACCCGGGGATATTGGCTGAAGCTGAACCCTTGCCTGTTCGATCAATATTCATTTTAGTCCTGTTATTAGTCGCACCATCTATAGTAATGTATGCACTTAGCGTACCCCCATTACCTAATATAAGCTTTTGTAGCCCTGAAGGTAACTCGGTTGATGCTTTACTGCCTCCACTGCCTGTCGAGTTACTCCCCCCATCATTACAGGCATAAAGCATGAATAACAGTAGACTTAAAATTAATTTTCTAAACATCACATCCCCCTTTATTTATTATTAACTACAGAGCGCACCAGAGATCACAGCAAAATCAATATTCTTTGTAACAAATTGACTACCCATTCATGCTCCGGTTAGTTTGCCGGCTCTCCTGCGTTTACAGTCAATGTCGCTGTCGGATCACCGCCGCCACCACCACTCGCCGCAGCCGCACCGGCGACAAGTACGCCCACACCAATCCAGAACCATTTACTGGTAAAAATACTATCATCTGATTCAATCTCAGACACAGCTTTCGATGCAGCTGTACTGGACGCAATATTTTCATAATTTGCAACAACTTTCACACTCAGGGGTGAAAATGAATAACCATGCAATAGCGTATTACCCGCCACATCTACCGCCTGAATATAGTATTCAAGACCAGGCTTTTTTATTTTATCTGCACTAATACTGATTCGGTACCTGTCCGTTTTTTTTATATTACTCATTAGTTTTCTCTGATAATTTTTACCCCCAATTGTTCTGTAATAAAGAACAACCTGCTTAACAGCCATATTATCAGTTACACGTACATCTATCACATGGTTTTCACCCTCTTTTACTGTAGCCGTATACTCTGGCTGAGTAATGACAGGCGCAACCAGATCTCCTGAAGGTAAAGAAAGCTGTGCCGCATTAATCAATGGTGAGCATACCAGAGCAGCACAAATAATAATAACAAATGGTTTTAAAAATATTTTTATAATCAATTTATTCCCCTTCCTGAATTAACCTGAGTTCAACTCATAAGTACAAAATCACATAATCAATTTAAATTAATCCATCAAAAATATCAAAGTATAATAAAACTCGACAACATATAAAAAACAATAAGTCATAAACAAATTTTTATCAAGCTTTTTTCAGGTAATTCGGATATAAAAACAATTTAAATCAATATCACAAGAAATCTATTTATCTGAGTAACTTTCCGCACATACTTTTGTATGAGTAAATCCTGAATTTAATTTACTAATATTCTTAAAACATCCATAAAACAGATTTTAAAACCAGAAATATAACATCATACCCCGCTAATACAAACCAGTGAATATTAATTTAACGACAGTATTAAGATTTTTCAGGTATATGATATATTTTTATTAGCGTGTATTAGCCATACGTTATTAGCCCCGACATTTATGATGCATTACTACCTGGTTTAAAAGTATCACAGAATTTATTATCACCAGGTTATTTTCAACCGATTTCTACTATTATAGCTGACTGTTGTTTCAAACTGACTCCAGCCACCTGGCTTTACCTTCCTGTTATTTATATCAACAAGACCATTTAATAGAATATTTACCTGCGCTTTATTTTTCCCGGCAATAAGTTTAAAGCCTGAAATTTTAACATTAATTTTTTTATACTGATAAAACAGCTCATTAACAAATTTCTCTCGACCAGGAATATATAGGCTCATTTTTTTCAAACCTCTTTTATCACCTGTTTGCAGGGCAATTTTAAACTGATGAATTTTCTTGCTCACCTGTGCGATACTTAATTTTTTATGTGCTATAATTTTATACTCATATTTATTTTTTGTGCTATTTTTATTAATATTCTGAACAGGCATGGGGTTGTTTTTAATGGCATGCATATCATGCTCTTCCCTGTTAATCCTGACATCTGAAATATTATTTTTTAAATAATATTGTTTTATGCCCTCCATTCCCCGTATTGCCTGATCATTATCTGGCTGGATAGCTAATATTTTTTTATAAACCTCATACACATTATTATCTGATGGTTCTATGAAACGGTAATTTTTTATATGATTTTCGGCTTCAATAAACCAGGCGGTAATTTTCGCATTTTCTTCCCAATCTGATTTAATGCTGTTATATAATGATTTTGCATCACTGAAGTTCGGATTAACAATTTCCAGCTGATCCAGGTAATTTAACGACTGCTTATATTGCTTTCCAAAATAAGAAAATCTGGCCAGATCGAACAATTCCCTTTCAATATTTTTCAATCCGTCCTGAGCAGCCAGATGATTCGCCTGAAGCTTTAATACTTTCTGATAATAAGCATAGGCGCTTTTGTCTTCGGGCATTATATAATCTGCATTTGAAAATGCTCGTGCGCCACCTGCCATTAACCTGTTTATACGTTTTTCTTTCTGTTGCAGCACTTTTATCTGCTGCTTTGTCTGCACCTGCTGGCTTAACTGCAACATTTCAGGACGACTATGCATCAGATTCTGGTAAAAAATAACGATTGCAACAACAACCAGCATAACCATACCTGCCACAAACCAGGGTTTTATAACCCGCAAAACCACCAGTCGAAAATTTTCGACTACAGCTTTTACGTTAAGGGGCGAAGAGTTTCCCTCCTGTACTTGCACACTATCAACCGTATTCATCGTCTGAATATAATAACCAGCACCCAGTTTTTTTATTTTTACTGCATCAACACTGGTTCGATAGTAGCCCATTTTAATAAAATCACTCATTATGTTTTATTTTTAACTTCTCACACATTGCCCATAATTTCACATAATGGGTAATGTAAAAAACTGAGATAACTATATAGCGGTTAAATTTTTTATAAAATAGTACAAAAGTATGGTCTCAGGAAAAGTTTGATGTAGATCACATAAATATGAACTTTACCTTTGGACACCTCAATTAATTGATTATGCCCTCTGCATGAGCTGAGATGTGCAGATGCAAGGCACGAGCCGCAGCATAATGGTTGCCTCTATTGCCAGAGTTTGTAACACCGTAGATGTACGCTTCAAATCGCACCCTGGCCCTGGACAGGGCGCAAAACCAGAGGTCACAATTTATTTTTAGAGGTACCCATTAGCCAATAGCATATATAAAATTCCGCTCAGATTTTTTAACCGACGGATCGTTCGGATTAATCATGATATGTGTTTTTCCTTTATCTTCCGGGTTTTCAGGTGGTTTTGTAGAGCTTTCATTTTCAGTATTATCTATCATCTTAACGATAGAGTTGTCATGACATTCAGTATTTACAGTATCACTCATAATAGTTTCCCCTTTTAAATTAACATTAGTGAATTAACATTAGTAAATTAACATTAGTAAATCAGTTTAATCTGAATCTACTTCCCGGTAATACGAGAAGTAGATGCGCGAAAATTATCATAATAAATAAACGTATCTTCTGGTGGTAGATTATGATTCACGTTAAATGTAGAACGTATTTTAATTTTATCTATCTGAAGATATTTCCACCACCTGTACTCGGTTGTGTAGGATAGCATTTTCAGGGAACGCCCATCTGTTCCACCTGATGAAACAGGGCGAGGATCAGTAATCCAGACTTCAACCAGGCCATTTCTTTTATTACCATCACCTGCAAATCGACTACTTCGATTATATTGACTCTCAATAACCGTACTATCGATACTCGGAATAGACGTATTAGTTGTATCATTTAACTTCAGTCGCAACTCTATGGTAATCCAGGTTTCCCTTGGCATAAGATATGCGTTAGCAAAGCCATTCACTTTAACAGAATTTCCTGTATTACCTGTATAGTATCCACGTCGATCTTCCAGCACACCATTTTTAGCCAGAAACATATTGTCCTGAGCACGATCTGCATCATAATTATAAAAAGCCAATGCACCTTCACCATCCGGAATACCCGGCCAGGCCTCATTGTTCTGCAAATTAAATTGAGCGTTTATCCCATACAGGCCTCCTGGAAAAGCCACTGGCCCATGTGAGGCCTGCAAATTTGTGCCGGCAGCAATACCGGGGAGTTTTTCAGAAAATGGCATAAAATAATTAGCACTTAGATACACATCATAGGAAAAATACAACTCATCATAGGCCATATCACCCGCCGCATCTCTCTGATCCTGTCGATTAATAAAAGCTGCCAAATCTGGTGGCCCACCCGTGTAATCCCAGATACTGCTATTACTATTGGGTTTAATATCGGTCGGTTCGCTCCGTTCATTTTTACTCGGGTAATTTACATTTTTGGCAACAGGGTTTAGACGGTGCATCCAGAACATACCTTCTGCATTTCCCAGTTTGCCTGCGCGATGCGTTTTACGTAATACATTTCCCCTCGTACCAGACACATCAGGATCAGCCACTATAGATTGCTGCCCATCTGGAAATTGTCTCCAGCTGTATTGATCCCCGGACAGATTAATATTAAAATCCCTGGTCACATCGGCTGGCGTATAAATCACGGGAGCTGAATAATTTTCAAATTCCTGCTGAAAAAGATATGCAGGCTTATTGGTGCTACCTTCGGCTATACCTGTAAGGTTTACGGTATAAGGCATATTTACGGCATCTCCATCAATTACCAGTGTGCCTGTTACTCGCTGCGCTACCGTAGGAACAAAGCTTAAACTTAACTGACAGCTGCTACCAGCAGAGAGAAAATTATTACAGTTATTGTCTTCAATAAAGCCATCAGAAACACTAATTTCTGTAATATTCAGAGGTGTATCACCACTGTTCGTTATTGTTACTCTGGATACATCACTAATAGACCCCACATTAATATTTCCAAAATCAACACCATCAACCGACAGGCTAATATCAGGTGCTTTTATAGCAGAGCGGGGAGCTGAATTTTCTCCATCACTATTACATGCGCTTAAAAATGAACCAATAAGCACTATACAGAACCGAAAAATCCATATCCTGTTTACATTTAACATAACGACTCTTCCCATATTTTTATTAGATCTTATAACCTGAATTTCGTTTACGGATTATCCCAGTCCGAGTTCCAGAGAGACAGATCAAGGCTAGCGGGCTGTGAGTCTGCTCTATCAAACGTATTATTACCCCATCCAGAGACAACACCACAATTAGGAGACAAACCATCTACACCTTTTTCTGGAAGCCAGGAGGCGTTCAGCGACGCAGGCAAGCCATTACTTCTATAGTTCGGGCCTTTCCACCAGGTGACCGTGTTATTTTCCACCGTATGACCAGAACAATCACCAGGCTTTGTGCCCTTACCTTTGCTATCAAAGCGCCACACAAATACACCAATATTGGTAAAGTCTCGCTGGTCGTCGCTAAACACCTGATTATTGCGAATAGTAATATTATTTCCGCCCGCTATGGCCAGACCATACTGCCCAGGATTCACCAGGATATTATTTTCCACCAGCTGGTATGCCCCCCCCTGATCGCCTGTCATAATGCCACCACCGGATTTCAATGGCCCACCACCTTTAAAGCGGTTGTTTCTAATCTGTATCGGGTCATCTGGTAGCCCCTTTGACTTGAAAATATTAATCAGATCTGCCGCATAACTCTCGCCAATAATATTGATGCCCGTATTATTGTTAATGCGAATTCCGCCGGCACGCACAAAGGCGGCCATCACAATATTACCCCCATTACCACTGCCCTGCCTGCGTGAAACATTTTTAACATAATTATTGGTAAAACTGAAATTACCAATTTTTGTGGTCCACATTTCATAACCGCTTCATTCTGAATGTCATGTATAGAGTTATTACGAATATTAATATAATGACTGGTAGTAATATCGATACCTTTTTTCCCACAGGGGCCTATCTCATTATTTTCAATAACGACATTAGTCGTATTGTTTTTAATACTGATACAATGACCCGAAGGGGTTACTAATACGCAAACCACTAATCACAACATCTTGCTCGCCATTAATAACAATCGGACCAGATAGCTGTAATGCAAGTGGCGTTACAGCAACTTCAGTGCCACTCCAGGCAAAAGAGCGAATGCGTAACTCATCGGTAATGGCAGAAAAACCCTGCTGAATATAAAAACCACCTCCCGTAACCACTCTGAAATCGGGATTAGCATCAGTACCGGTAACCATCTCCAGCTCGCCCCCATTATCAAGTTCGCTCATCTCTGCCGCAACATTTTCAGCCACTTTCTGCCAGCTAAAACCGGAAATATCATAACTTTGTGTAGCATTACGTGCGACACCCACTGCATCATTCGATAAATACCAGTCATTATTTCGATCACGCAATAATAAACGTAACTGCTGGCCCGGCGCAGTAACCGTTGTTTCAAGTGTAATGGCCGCATTACTACCACTTAAATTAATGGTCTCGGTTGGCACGAGGTTACCACTGGCCGCATTGGCAGAAAACAGGGTATACACATAGGTTCCGGGTCGATTAGCATTAGTCGAGTTACGAGTAGTATCCTTAATGCGAATATCATCATTATCTCTCATTACAATCAATGCACCCGTACCCGCCGCCTCTGCATTGTATGCGCCCCAGCCAAAACCCGTGTCATCTGAATAAACTATACGCTCTCTGGCATTACCTGCACCACTGTTTGAAATTAAGCGATCTGCGGTGGAATTATTAGTAAATGATTCCGCAATCGCTTTAGGAATATTCACCGGTGGGTTTACCACGGGTGGCGTTGTGGTTACTTCATTTCCACTCCAGGCAATGGAAAGAATGCGCAACTCATCCGTGATGGCCGAAAAACCCTGCTGGATATAGAAACCACCTCCTGTAACCTCACTAAAGTCAGGATTCGCATCTGCTTCTGTCACCATCATGGCCTCACCGCCATTATCAAGCGCATTCATATCTGCCGTAATAGCCGCAGCCACTTTCTGCCAGGTAAAACCGGAAATATCATAACGCTGGATAGTATTACGCGCCACACTAACGGCATTATCCGACAAATACCAGTCATCATTGCTATCCCGTAACAAAAGGCGCAACTGCTGTCCGGGAGCGGTAACCGTTGTTTCAATGGTGATAGCCGCATTAGTGCCACTTAGATCAATGGGGTCAGTTGGTGTGAGATCAGCGTTCGCAGCACCCGATGAGAACAGTGTATACAGATAGGTATTCGGGCGGTTTGCGTTTGTTGAGTTTCGTGTTGTATCTTTAATACGAATATCATCATCGTCACGCATTACTATCAACGCACCTGTACCCGCTGTTTCTGCATTATATGCACCCCAGCCAAATCCTGTGCTGTCCGAATAAACAATGCGCTCTCTATTATTACCTGAGCCACTGTTTGAAATCAGACGATCTGCCGTAGCATTATTGGTAAATGATTCGGTAAGCGTTTTTTCAGCCGTTACCGGTGGTTGTGTTACGGGCGGCTCCACTGGTGGTACTATAGGTGGCACTATGGGTGGTATCGGAATCGGCGTTGTTGTTGGCGTACCCACAGTAATATTCACAGAAGCGGATGTTTTTGTTTTTACAACGCCTGCAACTTCATCGGTTATAACGGCACTCAAACTATAATTACCTGAAGCCACACTGCGCCATGTGATTTGATAAGGCGGTGTGTCATCAACCCCGATAGACTGCGATCCCTGAAAAAATTCAACTCGGATAATACTCTTGTCACTGTCTCCATAATCGGCTTTAACTGTAATGTCCCCTGTATTTACTTTTGCATTATTCAGCGGCTCAGCAATCACAACATCCGGAATATCGCCATAGTAATTACCAATAAACACATCCGGCAAGTTTGTGCCTATGGCATCAACATTCGTATTTTGCCAGTTTGCATCCTGGCCAACATAACGAATATTGTCGGACAACCCGGCTGCCTGACTTACGATTGACGCATTGGCATGTATTTCCATAATATAACCGCTGGCCACTGCGTCATTAAGTAATTGCGTATCGCGATTTACCCAGATCGCGAGTTTGAGCATATTGTAATTACCAAATAACTCAACTGCTTTTGCCCTGAGTAACTCCGCCTGCTCAAGCGTGTACACCTGAAGGTGAACCCGATCAAACATGGCTGTCTGCTCCAGCGCCTGTAATAATCTATCAACCATTATAACCCGGTTAAAAAGCAGGTGTGTATCTGCAACAATTACCGTACCTGGTTTTGCACTTGTTTTAAACTCATCCAGTAAGGTGCTAAAAACCGGAACAGGTTCAAAAGAGTACTCGCTGGCCCAGCCCCCATTGGCTGCCGCATCACAACCCGATCCGCCATTTGCTGTACGGCTGATAAATGCCAGCGTCCGGCTGGTGGGCGCACCCGTACAGTCCGTTGTAATAGAGAGGTCACTGCCATGCAGTAAAATAATTTCACCATCACTGGTAAAGTTCAAATCGGTCTCCATATTAATACCGCTGGCAATGGCTTTTCTAAAAGCGGCCATGGTATTTTCAGGTGCCCAGCCCTCATTAATATTTGCACTCAACTGCCCGCCACCCCGGTGTGCTAAAACCGGAGGAATCACATTAATGCCCTCAAGATAAAGTACAGCATCTGTGCCCAGGAAAGCCGCAGGGGGTATAAATCGAGTCCATTTTCCACCGATAATCTGACCACCATCATATTCAATACCCTCAATCGGGTGGAACCATTTCACATTATAGGTAATGCCCGTTGCAAGACGCAAATCAACCTGTAAACCGGGCGTGCTTTGCTTGTTAAGCGAGGCGAAACGACGAGAATCAAACTGCTCCTTACCCTTAACAGAAGCAATATCATGAATACTCGAACTGCTCTTTTCCCCATCACCACTCTCATTAGGCGATAGCGCATTGGGATGATAAAGAATAAAGGCCTGTATATCGTTGTGTATACACTGCACTCGACTCGGGCCATTATCAGCTTGCGGGCCATAGCTTGCAGGATTCGTCAGCCTGGCGCAGTTATCATCTGCTGAAAAATCTGCCAGATCGAGATTTTTCGATGTGAAAAAATCACGGATTGGCTTAACTGTATCCAGCCCCACCAGCTGGCCACTGTTCGTCGCCGCTGATTCTTCATAGAAATAAGGCGTGCTACCTGTTTCATTATAAGGAATCAGAGACTTATATTTCGATCCATAAGTGGGTGTTCCACCGGAGAGCAATACCGACCAGAATATACGCCTGTAGTAATACCCGGGATCTTTTATATAGCGGTCATTATCTGGAGAGAAATGAGGATTCTCATAAATATCTTCACCATGAACAACATGAACCGGCGGATACTGTGCCAGCCCATTTGCAGGGCCATAATATTCGTCAACTGCAGAACCATCAATCCCCCCCAGACTTTGCACCTCCAGGAAAGTTGACCATATTGAAAAATCAGATGGTGTCGTCAACAAATTAGGTTCCCGTGGTTTTTCACTGGAACCCAGCATTGTTCCCCAGGGATCGCTAATCACATCAGTTGTACTGTTACAGGAATCATTCTGCACATTTTTCTGTGCAATACACGCACCCACCTCACGGGATAGCTTAAGGTTGTTTCGTGTTGAAGCATTTTGATCAACACAACCCACTGGCGGTTTTCCTGAACCCGCGCAGGTATGCAGTACGTCTCGTTCTATTAGAAACAGCAGCTGCGGCCATGCAGCATATCGCGCGACCAGATACTTTATTGTTCTATGGCGTTGAGCCGCATTCAGATCAGAATACCATCTGTCGCCAGGCGTATTGTTTTTAGGTAAAAGGTGCGAGGTTACATAAATGCCGGGATAGTTATCAAGCAACCAGGTTAGTCGCTCATCTGTTTTCTGTAATTGTTTTAAATCAAAACGACTATAGTTCAGGCCATCATGTATCCAGTTTGCACGGGGATACCTGCCATTCGATGCTCTTGCTCCCGGTACCCATCGACTATACCCCCCACCTAGCCCTACACGTAACAGATTAATTCCTTTTACACTAATCTGTTCAACATAACGATGGAACAGGTTTTCGTTACAGACAGAATTGAAGTTAGAAAGACATGCATCGTTAAAAAGCAGGTAAGGCGTGTCAGACATTGCCATAATCGGCTGTTTATTATCTCCCATCCACTGCTGAAGGTTCCTGCTGTGTTTACGCAACTTGCCTGAAAGACTGGAATCAATCGCACTAAATGAACCATTCTTTCCATTTAACCCCGGGTCACTGGAACGACTTGTCCAGCTCCAGCTTCCTGTCACATCAATATAAGTGCGCGCCCTCCAGGTATTTCCCCCATCATAAAAGCTATTAACCGTAATGCTTTTACCTGGTGACTTAAAGGTTACGGTTACGTTCGTGTCAAAAGGATTGGCAACACTGCCATCACCCGTAGTTAGCACAATTTCATGAATAGAAAATAGCTTTGCGCTATCAACCGATGCGCCCGTGCCCTGACGCGTAAAATTTGCAGACCAGCTAACAGAACTACTCAACATCAATAACAGCATTAGACACAGAGGAATAATGTCAGGAAAAAAAACACGACCAATAATATATTTATCACTATTACTATTTTCAACGTTATTACACATGCCAGTTCTCCAGGTTTTATTTTCAGCTTTCAGCGCACATCACCCCACCAGTTCATAATGACGTGAAATATCAACAAAGCTGGGGTTACTTTAAAACATCTGCTTTTTTATAAAATAATACAGAAGTATGAACTGAAGAAAAATTTGAACCAGATCACAAAACCCGTACGATTTTCAATTGACTCGATTGAGACAGCACCTAAAGGAGCGAACTAAAGATACATAATAAAACTAACTCCGTATTTCCCTGGTTTTTACGTGACGCACATCACAAAAAATATCTCTGTGTTCGTTACATTGGTCGAAAGTATTGATACAGCAGGATTCTGATTTAGGATGAAATTTATTTTTCATAGCGGTTAATGCTTATAAGAATACGGGAATACCTTATGGTTTTCACCTTTCAGGCATTGTCTAAACTGTCTCACTCTCCAGGAAGCAGAGAAAAACTGACTCGGCTCGGCGCTCGAAATACTTATTTTTACATACGGTAGCTTCATCTTATGTATACTACCCCTCTAAGCACATCTTTATGAGCAGACTTGGCCTGAGTGCGCAGAAGCTGCACCTGAGACATAACATGAGACATAACAACTGAATACAGAAGACAATAACAACCATATTTTTAGCATGGCTAATTTCTACTGTATAAATTTAAGGATACAATAACACCACAAGTTGTTGCTGTTACGGTAGTTGCTGTATATATTTTGCAAGCTTTTATAAGGGCCAGGCCAATGCTAATTTTACTTGCTGATGATCATGAATTAATAAGAGAAGGTGTAAAGCTGGTTTTAAATGAGAATAGCACTGAATATGAGTTTCTTGAAGCACAGGACTATTCTCAGACTCTGGAACATATCAGAAACAACAATCACATCGACATCATTTTGCTGGACCTCTCCATGCCCGGCAAAACCCGCCTGGCAGGGCTCAAAGAAGTTCGCCGATCGGCACCCAGTATTCCAATTATTATTTTATCGGTTTTTGAGGGCACAGAAGATGTTAATGGAGCTCTTATGCACGGTGCAAACGGCTATGTGGCGAAATCCTCTGCCGGCAAGGCTTTGCCTTATGCGATTGACAGAGTCATGCAGGGAGAGACCTGCCTGCCTGGCAACTTTGTGGAAAGCTCAGAAATTACTACAGGTACACAGTATGAGTACAGAGTACTCCCTGAATTAACATCGAATGAGTGTCGGCTAACAGAGCGCCAGCTGGACGTACTACAGTACCTCGTAGATGGCTATGCGAATAAGGAAATTGCCCGAAAACTCAACATTGCAGAACCGACGGTGAAATCACATCTGTCCAATATATATCGCGCACTGGGTATCTCCTCACGGACTGGCGCAGTTCGTATTGCATTAAATATGGGAATGCATTAATTTAAGGGATCCTCGACTTACCACTCCCCCCTGCCTCATCAATATTGTTCAGCAAATACTGCATTAATGTTCTCAGTTTGCCTGGCTGCACCGGCTTGTGCATCAATGGTATTGCACTTTGTTGCACATCCTGCAATTTATCTATGCCAGTATCTCCGGTTATGAGTATTGCCGGTACATTATTATTTAGCTGCCCTCTTATGTTTTGCACGACCTGAACACCTGTCATCGCACCTGGCAGTCGATAATCAGCAAGGACAATATCAGGTATAAAATGCTGCTGTGATAGTTTGGTAAGCATTTTCTGACCGGAATCAGCACACAATACCTGACAGCCCCAGGACTCAAGCAAGCCCTGCATTGCCTGCTGAATCGCAATATCATCTTCAACTACCACAACCCTGGATCCACCCAGAATGTGCTTGCCTGTCTGAAACTTCACATGATTTCTCACCGTTTCAGGATCGCTTGTACTCAGGGGCACCATCACAGTAAACCGAGAACCTTTACCTTCAATTGAATCAAGCCTGAGAGAGCACCCCAGTAATTTAGTAATTCGCCGTACCACAGATAAGCCCAGCCCCAGCCCCTGACTTCTGTCTCTTTGCTGGTTTTCTATCTGGTAAAATTCCTGAAAAATTTCCTGCTGATACTTCTCAGCAATACCCGGGCCGGTATCCCAGATCTCTACCGACAGGTAGTTGCCACGAAAACGACAACCAACAAGTACTTTACCTGATTGTGTATAACGGATAGCATTTACAATTAAATTTCTCAACACACAGTCCAGCAAGCGCGGGTCGGTGCGCACAACCAGATTTTGCCCTCCCCTGCTACTCTGGCAACGAATCGTCAACTGTAACCCCTTCTCCCTGACATGCCCCGCATACTCATCTTTGATCACAGCCAGTAGCGAGCTAATTTTAAAATCCTTCACCTTTGGCTTAACCACGCCTGCATCCAGTTTTGAAATATCCAGAAGCGCATTAAACAAGCCCCGCATTGCATGAATGGATTCATCCAGCCTGGATAGAATTACCCGGCACTTATCCGGTTCATGCAATCGAGCATACAATTCTGCTACAAATAGGGCCTGCGCCTGTAGTGGCTGGCGAAGGTCATGACTTGCCGCTGCGAGAAATCTGGACTTGGCCAGGTTGGCATGCTCTGCCACCTCTTTTTGTCTCGTCACCTCTTCAATAAGTGTCTGGTTGCGATAACCCAGGCCCAGTGATTTAACAAGAGACTGATTTATCCTGTGGCAACCTGCTGTCAGCGTTATCCAGTATACAACTATCGCAATGGAAAGCTCCCAGTGAAAAACATCTCCATGAAAGAGGTAACGCACAAGCAACGGAGCCAGTATTGCTGCACAGGTAATATGATATGCAGGAAGATAAGATGAGGTAGAAACCATCAATACCGCAGAGCTACCAACAACAAAAAGACTCAGTAGCATCTGATACTCAATTGCATCTGGCAGGTAGAACAATGCACCCATTGCGCCCACGGTAGCGGTATAAACACCCAGCACAAGCGTAACTATTAACCCCCACTTTTTCATCTCTTTATCTGGGGGGTTAATCCGCTTAAAAGCCAGTTTTAAAGGTAATAGCAGAGCAAAACTCTGAACAATTATTGCTCCAGACCAGCCTGACAGCAACACCTGTGAAACCTCTGACCAGAATAAAATTACAATCAGCAACGATACCGCAACCCAGCCAAACATAATAGTATAAAGCTGCTGATAAATAATCCGCACCTGCTCTGCAAGTACTTTCTGATGCCAAAATTCGTTTTCTGTAGCTACCATCGTTTTCGCCTGACCTCAACTGCGCATTCTTCCTGAAAATAAAAATAAAAAAACATAATGAAGGATAATAACACGGGGGAAAGAAACGCCCTGAAAAAAATCAGAACACAACATTGAAGTTATTCTTTCTTTGACAGATGAATATTATCCAGATAAATCCTCAGAGGCTCGCTCGGGCGATGAACAAACAGGCTAACAACCGCGATATTCTGTAAATCCACTTTACGGCTTCGAGCCGCATTTTGAATATCCTGCAAACTAACCTCTACATCATTCCATCCAGGGGCCAGCACTAACAGCCGATTAAAACGATCAGAATAGGCATAACCATTTCCAGCATGCTGAGTGTCAAAAATTTTCAGCTCAATTGGCAAATTATCACTCTGATCATTATAAATACTGAAATTCAGCCAGTCATACCCCCTCCAGTCGCCAGCCAGAGCACGCAGGGTAATATCAGAGTACTCACTCACACCAAACTCTACAAATAAAGAAAATACACCTTCAATTACAGTATCCTGATCAAGCCGCATACGATTAACAAAATCGCTATCCCAACGCGCCAGCTCATCGGCAGCCTCAAAACCTGCAAGCAGGGGAAAATCATCCTGCATTCGACGATTATCCTGCACTATTTTATACGCTGGATAAAAAGCCAGTAGTACAGTCAGGATTAGAAGTGTGCCGGTAGCCACTCTTTTTAGAACCATGCTTTTAAAAAGGCCTGATTCTGATAGATCAGTAAAGTAGAACACCACAAAAAAACCCAGCAAACCACCCAGCATATCCTGCACTACATCCTCTAACGCCATATACCGACCTACGCTGTACTGAACAACTTCGATCAAACTGCCTAGCACCAGACTCAACAATACGCTAAATAACAACTTTGCCGACCAGCTACGCCGAATCAATGATTCATGATTCAGCAATAATACAACGAGAAGCGCAAAAAAGAACAGGTGCCCGGTATTCCACAATGCCTGGTTTAATCGATCATGCGTCTCCAGCGGATTGCGAATAAACAGCATTACAGACATCGCCAGAACGAACATCATGGCCAGTTTTGCCATGAAATCATATTTTTTACTCATAAATTTCAGAATTTTTACCTTATATGCCATTTAACTTAAGCAGGTTAACTCAGAATCATGCGAAATATCAATTTATCTTTTATTATCAATAAGATAGCACAATATTATAATCAAGTTATATTAGCATTTAAGAGCATATATAACTGTTATACACACATAAATATTTAAAATTTGACATTTTGTCATATTTTATTTAACAAATTCAGACAAAATCATCATTTCGAGCTATAGTTAGATTCCGCCTGTTGTTGTATCCGGCACTTTCTACACTAATTTAGATTTGAGAATGCGCATGAAAAATACCAGCAAGAACCCCGGACAATACACACCTGAGCCCAACAGCAGCGCTTCAGGCCTGTCAAGCCTGCAAAAAGCCACCAGCTACGTACTCTCCCATGCGTCCCAATGGGGTTTCAGCAAGAGCAAATTAAACATTAAACGCTACAAGCTTAATAACCACACATGGCGACTCACCGTTGTAAACCCCAGAACACGCAAAACCATACTACAGGCCGATGGACATGGCGACACCGTATTTGCTAACGAAGACAACCTGGCAAGGATGGCTGAAACACTAATGGCTCAGGGACTAACTATTAGAACACAATTCGACGAATAACCCACTATCCTCAGAACATCAGTACAGCGCCGATAGACTTCAACCTGGATTAATCAACTGAATCACGAAAATCTGCACAACGTTTTCGCGCTCAACGGGTTAATCCAGGTTAAAACTCGGAGCCTTCCATCTTCCTGAGCGCCCTCCTCTGAATCGCCTTCTCGGCCATCTTCGGCCACACACCCGCTTGATCTATATCACAAAACTCTAAAACACCCTCCTTTAGAAGCAGGAATATTTCCCTATTTAAATTATATGCATCCATAGGCACTTTATTTATCACCCAAATGAGTGTAGGAATATTCTGACACGATTCTCAGCAAACGCGAAGACCGCACCCTCATCAGGCAGTATAGAATTACTTATACAATATGAGATATCTATTCAGCCATAACACAAAGAGGATATAACATGGACATTGCAAACAAGCTTCAGGAGCTGACCAGGGAAATACTAGACTTCGGTGAGATTATCAGTTCTACAAAAAACCCATCCAGCAAAGATTTTAAAAATGCCTGCGACCTGTTTAGCAAATACCTCAGTCATCAGCTTCAGATGATCAGCTCAAATGTACTGTTTACGGACATCCAGCCTGAGATGCAGCTGGCGACCAATAAGCTCGGCCAGTTGAGCGAACTTATATCTCCCTACCAGAAGGAAAGTGACGAATTTTATTACTGGCCCGGTAAATTGCTGGATTTTTGCAACCAGATTCAGACACTGAAAAAGGTTGCGGCATGAAAAAGCTAACGCATAAAGATTACAGCATTGAGGATATGGAATCGTTGCTCAATCAGATTGCTGACTTCAGGGATCTGGTTAAATCAACCCATGATTCAACTGACCCCGGGTTTATCCAGGAGTACAAACTGTTCAAGCAATATGTTAAATGGGTTAGCGAGGATTTAAGCTCTGACAGCTATATTTGCACCCTTCAGAACGCACCCGATAAATCATTGCGTAGCCTCAAAAAGTAGACTACACCCCTCAAACTCGCGTAACATATGCAACAACTGCGCCACCCCCAACCCCTAACACCAGCACACGCTTAATGGTATTTTTCGGGTAAAAGAATGCGGGTAACATCAGCAAATCCCAGACATGCCCCGTTAGCAATTGCTCGGGATTATACTGACTATGAAACACACCATCTGTATATAAACGAAGCGGACTACCCGCAGAACGAACCTCATAGCGTGTCTCAGCTACTTTTTTAGACCAGACAATCGCCATTTAAAACCACTGCACATACAAAATAGATCTATTCAAGCGTCTCAGCCTCAACACCAAACATATTTCGATAAAGTATGCCGTATGCAACCATAAACATGGGGGCCGTCCAGATCAAACCTATACCCAATGGCAACATTGAAATAAACACAATAATACTCAGCACAATAAATAACCCGGCGACAGAAAACCAGCGCTTTGTAACCGCTTTACGGGATGTTTCCAGTGCCTGCCAGGGGCTCATGCCTTTTTCAACCACCAGTGGCATTGCCATATAGTATGCAAACATCAGATAAATACCCGGTAACACCAGCAAAAACATACCGATAATAATCATCAGTATCATCAAAAAAGAAGTCGCAAACAATGGCAATATTTTAGAAAAATGCGAGAACACAGAAGTCGCATTCACTGGCACGCCCATAGATCGCCGAATACCCATCACAAACAGACCCGCTATAATCGGCATCATAAAAAAGTTCGTGCCCATTTGCAGCAAAAATGGTACAAACGTCATTACATTTGTACCCTGCTCTGGTGCAGTAGTTGTAACAAGCCCTGCTACAATCATTGACACCACCATTGTCAAACCGATAAAAACCAGAAAATAAAATATATTTGCAAGTATAAACTGCCACTTACAACCACTGGTTTTTTCCCATGCTTCACTTAACACACCGCCAATAGAAAACTCATAATCACCACTCACTGCTTTTTCGACTGAGCCATACCCCCCTGCCTGCTCATTATCTTTTATCAGGTTAGCCTCTGGAGCCTGGTATACATTAGACATCTTTATTTTCCTTATACTTTAAAGTTAGTTAACCTGGTCATAATCCCGAAAATCAACAGATTACCATAATCCTAGAAAAATCAGTTGAGTCACGAAAGTCTGCACAACTTCTTGATTCGTATAGCTATATGAAAAAAGTGTTCATCACCAATAAGGTGACCTCAC